>Ga0123352_10000954_pt1 | contig 37140 bp, 19 predicted proteins | sample TergutLab28metaG_FD_89700 | JGI IMG/M metagenome (GOLD analysis project Ga0123352, IMG submission 89700) | Labiotermes labralis P1 segment gut microbial communities from Petit-Saut dam, French Guiana - Lab288 P1 | ecosystem: Host-associated > Arthropoda: Insects > Digestive system > Gut ... | reverse complement strand
ACAGGTCATCAGTTTTGTGAGAGGTTAATGCTGAACACTTCACCACTAGAGAAAATAACTTTACGAAATTATCACGACAGTTTAAGTTTGGTGACAAAATTTCCATCACAAAATTTGTTTCCTACTTTCAATATTTTTATGTGAACAGATACATTTGTACTTCGTAAAAATCTTTCTAAAAGTAAATAATGTAAATAATTTATTCAGTTTAAAAATGTAATGTAAAGGTAAATCAGTCCCATTACAGGCCCGAGGTGCCCAGAGGGTTCCAGGAAGTTAAGGCCCTAGATGGTGGTTAGGTTGTCAGCCTTACGGACCGGCTACTTTTACCCCCACGAAATACTGGTACTCATTTCTGTTAGATGCTGAGTCGACCCCAGGGCCATAGTGCGATCGGAAGGATTATGTCAATGAAAAATTCCAAGGACACCATCTGGAATCTAACCAGCGACCTTCCGATTTGTAGCACAGTACCTTAACCACTGTGCTACCGCGGTCCCCAAGAATGTAATTTATCCCCTAGTTTACATAAAGTTCAAGTGAACATGTTTGTTATATTCGTAGAAGCAAATATTTTACTTATAAAACAGGCAGTATACTCTACGTATAACGTAACATTGAGGTGCCTTCGTGCAGCCATTGTTACCGTGGAAAAGCAGTAATTATTAAATATTATGAGCGTATGTTTGTAGTCTTGGGTATCCAGCATGCAATACGCATGTGGCATATTTCCAACTGTGGCCTGCCCGACTCTACGACATTTTTCCACATTACGTCATAAAAGACCCGATAATTCGAAAAACGTTACTGAAAATAGATCACCTGGAAGACCCGGGCGTAGATGGGAGGATAATAGTAAGATGGATCTTCAGGGAGTGGGATGTGGGAGTTTGGACTCGATCGAGTTGGCTTAGGATAAGGAAAGGTGGCGGGCACTTGTGAATGTGGCAATGAACCTTCGGGTTCCATAAAAGAGACGAATTTCTTGACTAGCTGAAAACCTGTTAGATTCTCAAGAAGGACTTTGCTGTGTGGAGTAAGTAAGTAAGTAAGTAAATAAGTAAGTAAGTAAGTAATGAAAATAAAATTTGATTTTATCTACAACTTTTATCTGAAACCTTTCTCATTCTAAGAGAACCCAGCGAGATAGGATCACCAATAGTTATAGGTCTTCACGTAAAGTACCAATTATTCTCGTCAGATTTTAATGTTTTAATGAAACTTCATAATTATCGACAGATATTCGAACAAAACTGAAATACAAAATTTCATGAACGTCCAGTGGGAGCTTAGTTTTTCCATGCGGACAGACGGACAGACGGACACTAAGCAAATATTCGCTTTTCGCAATTTTGCGAAAGCGTCTTAAAACTGACACACATTCGTCACATGTAGTCTAATTCTTGTTCTGATCCACGCCTTGCATTTAAAACATTTTATGTGGTAGATGTATTTAACAAAATTGAACAAACGTGAAGCTTACTGTACCGGAGCGCATTTTTTAAACTTGCAGTACATTCAGCAAAAATATGTGTGTTTATTTTGACTATTATGCCAAAGACACAACGGATGGCGCATTTGGGACATAAAAATCCTGTCGATGATTTGTAAATGTCAGCAGTTGAATCCTGAAAATGGTGTTGTACCGTCTACAGACATTAACATGTCCCTCCGCTCCGCCAGCTAATGTTTCGCTCTGTACATCAAATTAAACAGAGGGTCCATGGGCGATTTCATATCAGTTCAATCACTGTGCTTTCGAAATTAATTCCGCCCACACGCAGCTTCAAATTACGATAACGTCCTGCTGTTTGCTTTGAGTTATTCTGCAGCATACCCTGTATTTACCGAGAAATGAGTTTGTTAAAAGTGCGTAAAAATTTTGCTACCCATTTTCTGGCAAGATCTTATCTTAATGAGTGTAAAAATTGGATGGTTTCTTTAGACACGTAAATGCTATTAAACGAAGGATCGTAACCTTCCCTTTGTGTTCACAGATGAAATCGAAACTGTTCCTTTACTGCGTATAGACAGATTGTTTATATTATGCAAAAAAAAGTAGTTAAAAATAAGTACAATAATTTATTTCATTAGGTTCGTAGCGAAATCTTATTGGAAAGTGTGACACTAACAATGTTATTGATTTCAAACTTTCGCCTTGTCGTAAATGTTATATTATTTCTTTTGGGTTATTCCCCGGCGTCTGAAATTTCTGTGCTGACCTTTCGGAACACTCTGTACCGTCTTAATACGGTCTAAATGAAGATAAACTCAGGCGTTCCGAAATGTCGGCACGAAAATTCAGACGCCGGGGCATCACGCAAGAGAAAGAACACAACACAACACAAAAACACAACACATCACAACATAACATAACACAGCATATAACATAACATAACATAACATGACAGCATATAACATAACATAACATATAACATAATATATAGCATATAAAAACATAACATAGCATATAACATAACGTAACATAACATGTAACATAACATAACATAAAACATAACATAACACGACATGACATGACATGACATGACATGACATGACATGACATGACATGTCATGTCACAACAGTGTTAATACCGGACTGTTTTATGTAGCGGTCACGCTGTTTACTTCTTTTCAGGCGGCATCTAGTTCGAACTCCGGGCTCGTTATCGGCTATTCTACCCGATGATTTTAGTGATTTTATCTTTTTCCCTTCATGCAAATTCCAAGAGAGCACCTCCATTAAGCCACGACTGTTTCCTTCCAAATCCGTTCCAACTCATCATTTAAGATGAATTACTTTCCATTCGACGCTGTATAATCTAAGTTACTGACAGAGTGATATAACACCCACAAATTAAAAAAGTTAGTACATCTATTAGCTTCGTAAGAGGACACGACGAAGAATAAGTCAATCATTAATGGTAAAGCTCTTATAATGTAAATATCGTGCACCATCAAGTTTTATCGCATTTTTAATAGATGCGGAATTAGAACCGAACACTCTAATGGATTGCTCCATAGCCCGTTGTCTTTAGATTGAATCAATGACGCACACCCCCTTTATGGTTGCTTTACTCGTAGCACGTGTTACGTGATGACCGTAGAGCTCATAGTGATACCACTTCGTTTTCATCTTCTGGTATTTTTAGGTATCAGACTTTAGTTTGGCATTATAGGAAAGTGACATGGTACTTTGGTTCACATTTAGATGTAATTGTTAACGGTAGTGAACTTTGTATTGCGATTCCAATGCTTATCTCGCACATGAAGATGGCGTGGCGACGCTGTCACTTACTATCAGCTTCGTCAGTTCTCTTTCGGCCAGCCCATAACAAAGCAATTACGAATAATACTACTGGTTATACGGTCAAGAGAGGGAATAAGGTAAAATCTTTACTGACCAAAGGAAAATAGTTTTTTATAAACAACTTGGTAAATATCTTCACACAGAAATGGCGTTTAAACATAACTCTAAACCCCTGAAAATTTTTCACTGGCGCCTTAAGTCTTCGAAAGGGTGGATGCAAATCTTCGTTACTCTGGATCGCATTTCTTAATTAGACGTATAGAAACGTGCAGCTCAGTTCACCAGACAGGTATTATACGTGAAGCCCCATGTCGGACCAAAATGAAATTTAACTATGATAGTGTATATACTGTATCGTATATGTGATATACGTATATATAAGGTATATAATTAATCCCTATCCAGTGTTCTGTCGCAGACCAGTGTACAAGTTTCTACACATCGACTTGTAACTTCGAAAACTGTAGATTATTCAGAGCCAATTAATCACAGTTACTGAAGTAAAGCGGTCGATTCTACGGAATGATTATAAGTAAATACATACTTAAGGACAGCTCTTTCTTGATTTGTGTCCTGAATAGTGGGCTTCAGAAAACAGTAAATTAAATAAGATTTTCCCATTAGGAATGGCGATCTCAGTGGCAGCCTGGTCTAAGGCGTGGGTCTACGGCCGCTCGCTTGCTGAGATTGTGGGTTCGAATCCCGCCGGTGGCATGGATGTCTGTGTTGAGTGTTGTGTGTTGTCAGGTAGAGGTCTCTGCGACGGGCTGATTACTCGTCCAGAGAAGTTCTACCGAATGAGATGCGTCGTTGTGTGTGATCTAGAAACCTAAAAAATGAGGAGACCATGGCCCGCGTTGGGCCGCAGCACCACAAAGGGGAAAAATCCCTTTAGAAATAATGGAAACCATACAATGAGGTCCTCTTCATGTAGGTATAAGTACATAGTTATTACATTATTATTACCGAGAATTAAGAAACAAACAACTTGGCGTCGGTTCTTATCCTCTTTCCACGATCTTAAATTAATTTAGACGAAGGTTTTTAGTAAATTTTTTGGCACCCATTTCAGTCCCAAACGTAGCACTTTCTTTAATTTTTGCAGAATTGTCACCAACTGAACGTACTGCACTCTTGACATATGTAAGAGCGCGACAGGTGTTAACAATCCATTCACCTTTTTGAAGCCTATTTCTTACGTCTAATTTCTCTTCAACCATTCGCTGTTCTTTCATTGGGTTGAACTAGGGGAATTAGATTTACTTTACTGACTTACAGTGACAGGAAAACCCCCTTAAATTGACGCAAATAAACACACCAGAAAATATCACTTTGAAAACAACAATAATGGTACTGTCAGTGAAGCAATTTACTGCAAGTTCACTCCCTCCCAGCCCTGTTTGATGCCGTGAATTTGTACACATTCGACATGATCCTAGTGTACTGCCAGCCCAAAGACGATAAACCGAATATTATGATACTATTTAAGAAGTGGCGTCAATTCTTAGTGTTCTTATGGCAATAAGGCCTAAAATTAATGGTTAAATGTGTAAACGAAGAAGTGGCAGTAAATATACAAATTTAAGTGGCTGTATCTTCTAAAATAAATGCTGTACTGCTGTAATTATTATATAATTTTAAAGCCTGTACACTACAATTTATTGTCAGGCTTCAACATTAACACGTCGTTTAAAATTTCTCCTCGGAGGATTTTAATCGTCGCATGGAATTTCTATAAATCGTACTGGCATAGCAGGACGACAGTACTAAATTGGTGAAGAGCATTCTGTAGGTATATAACAATTACAATGAACAAGACTCGGTAAACTGGAACAATAAATTGAAGATATTTAAACTGCCATTCACCTTGAGTTCCTACCGAAAACTGTTGAGCCTTTGTCTAACAGGCTGCATCAGTGTGTGTGCGCGAAAACTGACGTTATTTAATACCCAATAGTAAATGTTACTGTTTGGCCTTTGTTGAGGGTGCTTGCGAATAGGCTGCTGAGGATAATAATTGGTCCTAGGATGGACGAGATAAGAGGAGAATAGAGAAAACTAAATAATGAGGGGCTTAATGATTTCTGATCCTCATCAAATATTATTAGAATGTTCAAATCGAGAAGAACGAGATGGACGGAGTATGTAGAAGTGAATTCAGGGTTTTGGTGGGAAACCTGAGAGAAATATACTACTTGGAAGACCCAGGCGTAGATGGGAGGATAATATTATAATGGATCTTCAGTAAGTGGGATGGGGGCATGGACTGGAATGATCTGCCACGGTATGGGGACAGATGGTGGGCTGTTGTAAACGCGGTAATGAAACCTGGGGTTCAGTAAAATTAGGCGGGGAATTTTATGACTAGGTGAGAACCGGCTAGCTTCTCAAGAAGGAATCTGCTCCATGGAGTAAGTATGTAAATAAGTTAATAAGTAAGTTGTGGCCTTTAAATTACGCAAAAATTGTGACAATATAACATTCCTTTTAGGTGATAAAATAATCTAACATGGTGTGTTTACAAACCCTCTGTATGAATGTCTCTACTCCTTGTGCTTTTTTAAACTTAATCACTCTCGACCGCAAATTCGTAACATCTGAAAGTTCTCGTAACTAACCCTAACTAGGAAATAACCAAAAAGCTGCATCCCATCCTCGTCCCTTTACCGCAGTGATGGTAATGGCGCCCTACCATGAAATCATGCGTGTGCTTGAGGTTAATAACTAAAAGAGTGGCAAATAAATTAGTCTCTTTTTTCAAATGATTCATGATCATATACTGATGATTTTTGTGGGAAATAACGAACAATTGCATGAGCAGTTATGTCGATTTATTATTTTATAATCAGCTAGCCTCCCAGATGTATCTTTTGTTTTTTTAATTTACATGTAGATATAAACATACATGCATACCTACATATATTTTCCAATATACAGTTCGTGTATTGGCATACACACACACACACACACACACCCACCCAAAAGCACAACATGGATAAATCACCTTAAAATTCATTTTCTAGCATGACATTCTCGTCGCCCTGCATGTAAGAATATACACGATGAAATGCAAAGATACTATCGTGAATGTGCGGAAAAAAATATCGCAAAACTAATTTAAAGAACAATACAAACCACTTGAAAATTACGTTCGGTTATTAGCATATATAACGACGTCGTTTTACAGATTGCGTACAGGACGTTTTGAGCGACAATTTGGAAATGTCGCGAAAAGAAGTGATTGCAGCACTTCTAAGGCAAAGTGTTAGGCGTGGCTTCAGGCTTCCACCGCCTTGTAAATGAGATCTTCGCTCTTCTGGGACGTTCCGCGGAGCAGATTGGTAGTTAGTTACCGACGGTTTGGGACAACCTGCAGGTCCCATCTTCAACGGAAAAGCAGTACAAGAAGAATTGCTTGACCCCTGGAATTGGAACAGAGAGGTTTTCCCGAAACGTCTGTAACTACCAGTCTACACTGCGTAATATCGTAGCAGAGCGAAAAGTTAACGTGGTACAGTTTAATAGAGGTAAAGTTAAAGTATTCATTTCCAACCTTGCGAAGGTGGTGTCATGTGTGTACCCAGTGTGCTTTAGAGGGTTAAAACGTAGTAATCAATAAACACAATGGTGTCAAACACACTATCGCCGAAGAAAGAAAAGTATGACTGTCATTAAACTTCATCTCCTTCCTGTTGTTTTCCCTACATATTTTGTACAAGATAAATAGGACAATTATGCGGGGGCGGGAAGAAGGCATATCAAATTGTTTCAACGGAAACAACTAGACGTAATAAGTTGCTATTTGCATACTTCCATGGCCACGGTCTGTAGCAACTGCTGCGCAATCTTTGAAATTACTCGTCAAAATGTTGTCATTCACTGGTCACTCTCTACTATAGAGTTTTCATTTCCGCAATACAACACGGAGGTTCAAAATGATTTGGTTACAGACTGCAAGTTTTAATTCTGTTGGCAAATGTACCAAAACGAAAATGTGAAATTAATTATGAACGGCAGTAATTTTATTTTTAAGAGTAATTGTCTTAAGTCATTAGTTTAATCCATATAAAATACTTGTTTTATCATTTGCTTATTCATTGTAACTTAATGTGTAAATAAGGAACTTTTATAATGCTCATTGAAAGCAACTCACCATCAGTGCCATTTCTACCAGGAATCCCTGGGATACCATGTAGACCCGGCGAACCGTCTATTCCCGGCAGACCGTCTAACCCGTTCCTGCCAGGAATTCCATCCAGTCCAGGTTCTCCAGGAACACCGTCCCGGCCATCAAGCCCAGGTGGTGCTGTAAGGTTGAGAATCGTTAAACAGTACACATTCATTAACGTTTCGTTGTTCTTTGTGTCCACGCTTAAGAAATAAAAGTAATTCTTACAATACAAGAAAGGAGATGCACTAATTTCTCAAATTTATTTTTGGAATAGAACTCTGCATGTTTCGGACAGTTTCTCTCGCCATCATCAGGAGTCTAACACTGTACACACAGCAATAGGTTTATGACATATACCTATTGCTATGTGTACAGTGTTATACTCCTTATGATGGTGAGAGAAACTGTCCGAAACATGCAGAGTTCTATTCCAAAAATAAATTTCAGAAATTAGTGCATCTCCTTTCTTGTGTTGTAAGAATATATCACAATGGACGGTCCTCTGAATGTGAAAATAAAAGTAACTTTTAGAACTCTTCTGGAGAGATTGTTAAAGAAAATACCCGCCTTTCTACTCACTATCAATTTCACAAGAAACTGGCACTATATCTTATACAGAAACAGACGAAACCACCTAACACTCTCACATTATAAATTCCAATGATATATTGCCATCTATGTTTATTTTGCGAAGTGATCTTTTCCCTTGGGTTTCCTGACTAATAGTGTGTAGTATTTCTCACCCCCTCCTTTCCCGCCATGCATATCGCCCATCTTATTTTCCTTGTTATATCGCAAGTAATATTTTATATATTCCTCGAACACACCGCTAGGAACGAAAGAAGCAAGCATTGTCGCTTGATGTCTCTAGCTGCCGTAGTGCTGTGTGAGTCTGAGTATTACAGACACAAACCTCTGCGTTTTTTTCCACGGGGCACGCGCGCGCCCAAAATGGGGCTGCCGGGCTTCAGGACTCCCAAATTCCTCATCATGTAGCTAACAGGGATTTGGACCACTTGTTGACCCGTTCCGCTCTAACACATCCGGAAGTCTCTTTAACTGTCTACTCTTGTTCCTTCTGACAGTTGGTGTTTAGTTTTTTATTACGTTACTTATTTTATTGTAATGTATTACAAGATATTCTGTTTATATGTTGCAAATAGTTTTTTTGTGGGCCTGTATTTTGTCCACAACTGGGATTATATTCAATTCCTTTGAAATCTTGGTATTCGTTTTATAATCTGTCCAAATGTATCTCGATGTCTGTCTCACATATTTCGTTTCTGTTGCTGCTATTATTCTTCTTGCGTCTCTTGCTACGATGATCCTATTTCCACTACCGTATAATAAATTTTATTCTGGGTCTCTTCTGCCATCTTTCCTAAATATTGTGATTAAAATGGCATTTTTTCATTCAATGAGAATACAGACTTTGTTTACATGTTACTTAAAAATTATAGAAATCTCAGTTTGAAGTATTCTGGTGCGAACTTGTTTAACTCTGAATTAATGTCATTTTCTCCTGGATTTTACCATTTTTCGTTAATTTTAAGGATTTTCCAAATTCAGCTGTTGTTATTAAAATATTATGTGATTTTCTAAATTCCATTCAAATTGTGGTTCATTTATGTGTATTGTGCTTCATAATTTTGTGTAGTATTGAAGAAGTATGTTTTCTTTTATATATACGTGAATTTGTTTTGTTTCCTTTAGAGCCTTGCTCATTTGTTTTAAAATTTTGTACACTTTAGGTTGAGTCTGATGCGTCTCGTGTTCTAAATGTGTAACAAATTCGTCCCAGAAGGCTCTGTGTCCACTTCTCACTTCTGTTTTGGCTAGTGCTGCGTTTATCTTATATTCTGTTTTGTCTCGAGCTTCTTTGAAGCAAACCATTTCTTATATGATGTTTCCTTCGCTTCTATTAATTGTTTTATTCGGTCATCTCATATTTTTAAATAATTTCTTCTGTGTCGTCTCTTTATTTTTCTTCAACTTTTGTATGCTGCAGATTTTTGTATGTTTTTGTAAGTTTTCGCGTTCCTTCTCAACATCAGTTTCGTTTGTTTTTATGTTGTTTAAGTGAAGATTCAGTCTTTGTTTGCACAACAATTTTCTGCTTTTGTCAATGAAAAATCTTATTTCTAAAAATTTCTTCTTTCTCTACTGCAACTTTGTAATTTTTATTTAGGCCTCGAGGTGGGAAATTTACTTTTGGACACAATAAATAATGATCACTATCTAACCCAATGTTTCTCTAGACTCTGCTGTCTTGTGTTTATTACCTTTAAAGTTTTCACATTTGTTAAAAAATAATCAATAACTGATTTGATTCCTATAGCTTCCAAAGTAAGTTTATGGATTGATTTATGCTTAAAAATTTGTTAATTATTTTGCAAGTATGGAATGTGCAAAAATCAATCATTTATTTACCGTTGTTATTTAATGTAGCTTCTGCATTTGTACTCACTACGTTAGTGACTTTATTATCTCCTCCTCTGGCTTACAGGTCCCCTGTGAACATTACGTAACCAATTTTATTCAATTTATCCAACGACTTCTGTAGCATTTAATAAAATTCCTCACTTAATTCTTCTCCGCCTACTTTTGGCACATATACTCCTAATATTGTTAGATGTCGCCTGTATGTTTTAGCCTTGTTTCTATAATTCTGTCGCTCCAAAATTTCTAGTATTATATTTTATTTGTTATCGATTTATGGTTCCATATCATTACTCCCGACTGCTCTCTGGTGTATCTGTTATCTCCACTGTAAATAACAGCATAACTTTCAGTCTCTTTAGTATATTGCAATTTCTTTTTCTTTCTGTAATTACTAAAAATGTAGTATTATTTTCGTTTAAAGTTTTATCTAATTCTTCTTCATTTTCTCCTAGTCCTCTAACATTCCAAGTTGCATATTTAAATCCTAGTACCTTTTTCCGAGTCATCTTTTGGGAATAATCCGTCCGGTTTCTTCTTGTGAGACTTGCCAGTATTTAGAATTTCCCCCGAATGGGTTGTAATCCCAGACCAGGCTAATTCCAGCTGTAGGATTCCTACTTTAGCCTCTGAAGAGTCACGTTTCAGGATGGCATTTCTCCTATTCCTGATGAAACAGTTATACCGCCATGACTCGGTCGTCATTGTATCGTTTGTGGTAAGTGGGGATACCACGACAAAGTAAGGACGACTGTTGGGTAGAAAAGCTGATAGTATTACGCATCACTCAATACCCTTATACCCCTCCTCCCAAATAGAAATTTTAAAAAATATATATTTTGTATGTACTGTAATATCAACAGTTTTAGTGATTTAATCTTCAGTCGAAATCAGACGCTGAAGTCCGTTGATGACTATTATATTTGCATTTTAAAAAACTAAGATAAAAGGTAGAAAGTCTTAGACAAAATTAAAAATATAGGAGATTAGGCGTTAGATTAGTGCATGATAGGTGCCGAAAGCTACTGTATGGAAAAAATCTATTCGTGTGTTCCTGCTGGACAACCTGAATTTTTTGCTATGTCATGGTGCAAGATGTCGTAGCCTAGTTTCAGCCTGTCTTCAGGTGTATGTCTTAGCGGCAGTTACATTTATACCGCTGCCCTTATTATAGTGATTCCTAAGGAATACTGCCGTATAAGAGGCGAGCTATGCAAGGCGTGTGCCGTCTTCTGCCTCTCGACCGACACCCAGGATCGCGGCACTGGGTAGGAACCTGGCTCAAACAGCCCTACCAAATGTCTATAAATAAGGTTCAGGAAACCGTCAAACTGCAGAAAGTAAACCGAGTGGATTGAAGCATTTTGTACATGGGGTGACCCCAAAATTAGAAGTAACATTACAAATAGTCACGTCTTCATCAGAAGACTTGTCGTTGTGCGAATCTCGTATAGGGGAAGTGCTATTGGGTTATTATATTATCAGCTTTTCAAAGGAAACATATGTGTCTACCGTCATATAAAACTACCTCATTCCTCTGTTGATGGCATTCAGTCTGTATGCCTGTCCTTTCATTTGTGTCCTTCGGTAATACATGTAAGTTTTTAACTCACTGTCACGTTGTTATGGAACTGAATGAAGTCACCATATTAACGCAGATCATCTCACTTCTACGTTTCTACCATAAAAAGCGCAAATATGGCGGTTATGCAAACTTCTAACATCGGAGCAAGAACAATATCACGTCATATGGGGGTCCTTGAATTTAGATTATGTCTAAAGACAAATATTCAGAAAATATGAAGATTGCATTGATGTACTATATTTTCACAATGCAAAACAAGTAGGGGAAAGAGGGAATATGTATCAGTTTTGAATTCGCGTTGTTAATTCATGAACTAGTTGAAATATTGATAGTGAACTTTTGTTGGAAGGTGCCGTCCGTGCCTAAGAACTTGGCGAAAATGAACAATGACGAAAGTAGACACGGTTAAATTTTTGAGGCTCTACTGATATCGGCGTAATTTATTGTGTTCATGTTATGCGTTGGAAATAATTTGCTGACAGAAACGGAGGACCAAATAATGTAATCTTTAATGTACACTTTCTTCTATCCTCGGTATGTAGTCTTATATATCTAAAGAAAATTAGGTATCTTCATATCTTACAATTCCTTTTTGGATCTGTTATACCCTCACTCATATTAAAAGCCTTAATTTGTTTGAATATCTTCATTTATCACCTGGACCCTGCTGTTCGTTATAAAATTCTCATTTCAGAGGATTTAATTTTCCGCTTGTCAGTTCCGTTAACAGCTGGGTTTTCGCTACTATGCTTGTTAAAGCTGGTGATTCGTTCATGTTGTGACAGAAATGTGGCTCATTTCAGACCTTAATTTGATATTTTCCAAAAAAAATTATTCCTGATAATTACTCTCATATTGCAAGTGACGTCGTGTAATTTGGTAGGTGAGTAGCAAAGTTTCGCGGATAACTGCTGATTGCATATTGAAAATTAGCGCAACAAGTGTCTCCGAAACTTTCGTACCATCTACCCAACCACACATATCACTTCCTACAAGACAGAAACCTTAATACTTATTCGTCAGAACCTAAAATATCCCAAAATTATCCAATTTCATAACAGATCTATACACTAAGTACAGGCCTACAAATCAGCGAAATTTGAAAAACAAATTTCACTCCCACACGTAATAATATATAGTATAAAGCTCGTTGATTTTCAACGGAAAATGTCGAGAATTTCCTTGTCGAGCTGTGAGTTTCACAGAAAATCCTCCAATTGAGTCGTTCTTTTATATCACAACTCTAAAGTTTCAGTAAGATTTTACAGCTTCACTGAATATTCAGGCTACAAATTTTAAAGGTTTACAAGCGACAGCCTAGTGAATATTAGCGATAAAGTACGGCGCTGCAATGCAGACCGAAGCATAATTAGCCCTTTCCTGCTATATTACAACTCAGATTCACTAAATCCTCATAATATACTCGTAATTGCTTAAGACACAGTCTGACAGATATTATCGATAAACAAAACAGCAATGACGAGCCAATTATAGGTATCTGACTCTCTCATATTTGATAAAAGTTTGGAGCTGATTTTAAAGGTAAGAAAATGCAATGTAGGATGATGCAACGAGAACTCTTGACTGCTTCATAACGATAGATTGCATTTGGGAACCACTCTTATCTGGCGTGTCATCAGTTATAAGAAAAACCGAGCTGAGCAAATAAAGGAGTGGGTGTTAATGTTACAGTTTGAAGTGAGTCATACTTTAAATTGTCCTGGGTAAAGGATCCAAATTTATCCGTGGCACTATACGATTACACACACAAACACACATAGACAGAGAGAGAGAGGGATGGAGAGAGAGAGGGATGGAGAGAGAGAGAGAGGAATACATGTTTGCTGTATACAAGCATTTAGAGCAAATTTAGCTTGAAACTGGCAACACTGTGATCTTGTAAGCATATGACACCCCTATCACGTAAAGATGTGGCAGTCGTGTATTACCTTTGGTGCCGTTCACTTTGCATACCAACCTGTCTGCCCAGGAGGGCCCGGTTCTCCATGCATTCCAGGAGGACCACGTAATCCCGGTTCACCAGGAAATCCTCTGTCGCCTCGCTCTCCCTTGACTCCTTCACCACCCCGCATTCCGGGAGTGCCTGGTGGTCCTGCTGACCCTGGAGCACCAGGGGGACAATAGTCCCTTGTGGCCGAGCAAAAACCTTGGATTGCTACGAGCTGCAACCGAAAAACCCAGACAGCACTGTAATTATGACAACAGCAGCAATGAATGGGGAAGGATATGAAAACGGGGTGGATGACAAGGAGAAATTATACAAAATAAACTGTTCTTGATACAAGGTTCAGAAAATGGTAGTAGCACACCTTATGTGGCCGCCATGCTCTGTATGTGTGAGCTTCAACTTTTTAAATCTGAAACTATTTGGTAGATTTTGAAAGAAATTTTAGCTTGAAATTGTACTACTGGGGGCCATCGCAAATCTGTAAGTTTAATCCCCCCCCCATCACTAATAACAACTTGGCTAACGAAAAAATTTGTGAGATGAGAGCGACACTACTGTCAATTACTTGAGGGTTCTAAAATGACGTATGATAAGTGGACATTAAAATAATCAACTTCCTTCAAGTGAATATTTTTGCAGTATGTGAAGTATCTGGCTGGCAGTCAAACATTTTTTTTAGCTTTCGCTTTACCAGCAAAAACTAATGATTTATTGAACCTAAGTTTATGCCGGAAATTTACGGTGATCATACTTCCATGACCTGATATATTGTGTGAAGAGTGACAAAAGTATTAGTCAACATTCCCGTAAACTTGAAAATTACGAACCGAAATATCTGACATAATTTTAATGCTAACAAAACACAAGGTCGAAATGATAAAACAAGCATTGAGACACGTATGGGTAAAGAAGTCTTTACCATGTTTGGAATTGTCCTTACAATAAATAATAAGTTTAGGTATCAAATTAATGACCATTAATAAAAAGATGTTGAAAGTATTTCTTATTGCTAGTTACTTAAAGTAACATGCGTCGAAATTTACTACGTGTGTGATTCAGGCTGTAATTATAAAAACAATATAAACCTTTAATGTAGGCACACATTTACTCATTTTTCTACATTTAATTATGCAGGGGACATGGTAACTAAGCAAGATGGGCTTCATTAGGGGTGTTTATCTTAATTATTAACCAACTTGTTGCACAAAATTTTGTTTTACAGTAAGTTTTATTTCATGCCTCTACATGTTTCGAACACATGTGCTCATCACCAGGAAGTCAAAATTGTATTATACAGCTTCTGGTATCATCACACCTATAGGTGTGATGATACAATTTTGACCTCTTGATGATAAGCACATGTGCTCGAAACATGTAAAGGCAAGAAATAAAACTTATTGTAAAACAAAATGTTGTGCATCCAGTTTGTTAATTACTAAGATAAATATACTGAGATGCACGGTCAGTAAAACATAAGAAAATCATTAGGGGTGGTTTACGGTGTGCATTGGTTTGAACAAACTAGTCCTCTGTTGTGTATGGAATCACAAGGTTCGTTAAAGGCAGGAAGCCTATTCTTCTCCTTTCTTGATATAGACCAAAACTGCCAACAGTGTACACTGCCTAAAAGAAAGCTATGAAAAAATATAACTTTTGTATATTTCACGGAATTCAATTTGAATTTATATACAGGTGAACAAAAGTCCCTAGCTGCCTCTAACAAGTTCAACTATTCCATTTTAATTAGGTTAAATTTAATCTGTATTCAGTTAAACAATTTTAAAAAGCGTTTCTCTTACATAAAATTTTAATTAGCTTCGACTTCCCTCGAAGTATATTATACTCGTAATTATCTTATTTATGTGCAGTTAGCCGTTGAACGGTTAACGTAATATGCGCAAGCCATGCGCTCTTACAGTGAACACCTTAAGCTAGCAGGCTGCACCTTCATGAACTCTATAAAAAGAACCTTGTAAAACCACGGATATGAAAATTAATCACATCAAAGTTTTATATTCAGACAAGCAGTGTTATCAATCTTCTTCACAGTAAGATGTGCGACAGAGTTCCTTTGCACGAAGCACTGGCATACAATTCATCACTTGTTTCCGCCTCGTTATATTCTGTAGCCTGAATATCACACCTGTTGAAAGTGCAAACTTCCTCCTTTTCCTTAGCTTACTTATATGTCACAAGTTTGCTGTAGGACATGTGTAGGGATTCACAAGGATAATTTATAATCAAGAGACGTATCGATTTTTAAGGTTCTTATATTCTGAAGTTTGTTTTCACGGCGCTGACTGCGGATAATCGTTTAAAATCGCCTGATGTGACAGAAGGACTACTTGTTATAGGATACTGCGTTTTTCCCATAATGTTTCGGTCGTCTAATGATAAGATGATCTTTCAGCAGGTGCATAATAATGCCATTTGTAAGAAAGTCTGGATTATCGAGCGAGTTTTGTAACAGTTATGAGTTCTAATTGAATTTTGTAGTCGGAAATTTTTGGGTCAGTGATTTTAACTTAATCATTTTTACATTTTAATTAACTTTTAACGATCTTATTAGTTCTTTTTCCACATGTGTAAATTCACACCGTGTCACAGCTACAGAATATGACTGAAATCCAGTATAGTGAGCTCCTAATATTGGGTGGTCTGTTTTCTCCAAATATGGGGTACGCCAAATTTGCAGTCTTCATTGGACCTGTTGCTTTCTGTTTGTATAACGATGGTTGAACGTATTTATATAAAATTGAAACGTGTTTTTAAATTTCATTTCTATCTGGTATGAGCTTGTTAGGTACCAGATAAAAGGAAACCCAACTTTTTCAGGAGTACTGTTGTTCCAGGCTGCACTGAAGGAGATGGTGCAGATTTTGAGCAGAATGTGAGAAACGTGCAATACCCCATAATAGGAATACTCCAGTATTAGGTGAGAATTTATATTGTTTCGTTGAATTGGAGTTATCCGCATGGAAAATTATATGTATGAGTTAGCAATTATTAAAATTAATTAATGCAGGATAGTTGAGCTGAAAAACGCACCAGATAGTTTGCTTTGTTATTATTTTCTGTGCCACCATCGTGACCAAAACCAAACCATACTCCATATTGTCGATTTCGTCCTCTTCTAGAAAGCCACGGAATATCCTAGTAGAAATTCAAAACCATACCAGACTGTGTTGATTGACAACTCGGAAAAGAATAATCATATTCTAGGTCTGTTTAATTAATTGTGGCTGTCAGGTTTTATCCCTCCTACATGCATATTAGTAAAGCTGTCCATCCACGCCTGTGTTGAGCTCATAAATCTTCCATTTGGTATTCCCAATCGAGATTGTATGCGCATTTTTCGTTCCCAACGTTCCTGTTGTATGCAACCGACTCAACAATGTTTGGTGAATAGTGTGATGTATTATATTTTTTTAAATGTTTGTAAACCTCCGTATTAGTCGAAGGTCATAAATTCCAATGTTTTTTATTGCAAAGCGCCAGGCCAGTTCGGGTCCAAACGGGCTTCGTATTGAAAGGGTAATGGGGGGGGGGGCCTAGCTAAAGTTCTAAAGCGTCTTATGTGTGGGGCTCAGCACTCACTTCCATGTAGTGCCGAGTTTCAAAATTCGTTAATTCGTTTAGCAAATTTCCTAAATGCTCTCATGACGCGCATTGACACATCTTTCCGTTTAGTTCACGTTCGTTTGTTTTTCTTCTCATTATTCTTGCTGCTCTTTCTTTTCCTACTTTTATTACATTACTACGGCAAGAATTAATGCAAAAATAACTGGTTGTGGAAACGGCCGGGACATTCCTAGAGTAGCACTGTAGGATAAAACGACAATAACAAGCATACTTTGCAAATATCAGTGTTAACATTTTTTGTTTAGTTTGATGCAGTTGCACTGGTATTTCTGCTCCTTGATAATAATTCAGTCACAGTCCTGCACTTGTAAGAGCTTATTCCATAGACCCGAATTTATAGGACATTTCCAACTAGTCGGTAAATATGAAAAACAGTTTATTAGTTTCTGGTGAAATTCACTGGTAGGCGATGAATCTGTGGTCCATTTGCAGTAGCAGATGGATAGTTCTGTGACATATCGAGCCCCAGTTCCTTTCCAGACAGAACTGGGTTGCTTTAATTAGGTGTTAAGGTGTTCTCCGTAGAAATAAGCTGTGTAACTCGTTGACCCCTTTTTAAATAGTAGCTGATGTGACAGCATTTTGTACAGCAAAAAAGGTTTTGGACGAAAAATAATTTTAGGTAAAGGAAATAAAAATTCTTCGAAAACTTAAGCATTATATCTACCTCGAGGAGCACATTTTGGTCCATTGTCCTTTCTGAAAGGCAAAAGGATAGATGTATGAGGAAATGGAAATGTGTATGAATACGTGTGTGTGCATGTGTGTGTGTGTGTGTGCATGTGTGTGTGTGTGTGTGTGTGCACGATCTCTGTGCCCAACCTTCTTGGCCTGCACGTGCAACCTCTCTTTACAAGCCTGTGGCCACCATCACATGATTGGTCGTGTTTCAATAGGCTGGATCCTGTTTAACTTATTCATTCAGTCTTTAAGTGAAAGTAATTGTTTGTTTTATAGAAATTGTGTGCCGGCAATTTTTAAAAGAATATCGTCAACGGAAGAGCACATTTCTATGAAATTTTTTACAAAAGACGAAAACTGCTGAAGGGACTTAATGACTTGTTAAAGGCGACACTGTAAGATGCAATGCCGTTATCTAATCTATACCCCTGACAGGCGGTAAGTCGCACGGCCTGTACGTCTGCTACCCACCAAAGGTGTTACGGGTCGTGCTTCAGTAGCAGCTAAATTGGTCCTGAGCATGACGTCCGTAGTCTTCACCGATTCGAAACGCAAATGATGCTGGGTAGCGGGCTGCAGCCACCTTATGTAATTAGCCTAACTAAGCAAGCCCAGTTCTGTAGACCCTTCTCCTAAATCGATTCGTACTACCGGCTCTCTCAAGGCAAGGATATCGATGGGGAGCAAAGTGCCGAGGACAGCTTTTCCCCTGGAAAAACACTTGTCCAAATCTGTACAGGTATATTACAAATATAAACATCGTTACTGAAGGGTGATCTTGATTTTAACAATTACTGCTACGGTCACTGACCTGTTCCACTCCCTGCCCTTTGCATATGTTAACTGCTCCGCAACGAATCGACCTGTAGTTTAATATCAAAGTTTCTTTATTCACCAACTGATGCACTAGTGAGTTGTCTTAAAATCACTATTAAGATTTATATTAAAATTTACATTAAAACAGCTCCGACATGTTTCGATGCAGTTACATCATCATCATCAGGGAGCGTATTAATTCGTGCTTACTAAAGTTACAGTTGTTCAAAGGGTCCATTAAAATACATCAGTGTGTGGTGTTCGGCAGTGCACCATACACGTGCCATTAAGGACGTAATGTATGCAGCCACACCACCATCGTATTAACCACACACCGAAATATTTTAATGGAATAATTTATTTAAAAACTAACTTTAGTAAGCAAGAATTAATGCGCTCCCTGATGATGGTGTAACTGTAACACGGAAACACGTCGGAGGGGTGTAAATTTTAATGCAAATTTTAATATTGGTTTTAAGACAACTCACTAGTGCATCAGCTGGTGAATAAATAAAACTTTGATAATATCAAGATGCGGGGTACGAATGTGAAAATTACTTAAGTAGCCTAAATAATTCACAACCTAAAACTACCGTCATTTGCTTTGATCATAAAAGCACAGATTAAGCAAAACTGTTGTTATGCTCTTGATGACGTAGTCCAATCGTCGACTGGCATAGCCAGCCCTACCGAAAGGTTTTGTTTGTCAGAATTATTACGTCACGGGATTTTTAATCTCTCAAACTTCTGCGTTAACAGGTCGATTTTCCCTGTTACAGCATCATCTGTAACACTTTCAATATTGGCTACGCAGTAAGACTGTTGAAAATAGGAGTTCATAACTAGGCTTTGTTTATACTTGCAAGACTGAACATAAGTCTTTCACCAAACAGCGACACTACATGAAAGTACAATAAAGTTCAGAGGAGGCAGACAAGCTACGGTTTCTGATTCTGCATCTGGCTATATGGCATCAAGACAATGAACAGCGTATAGAAGGTAGAACTGTTGGAAAGGTGGTTGGAAATCGCAGAAGACAACCACTGTTACAGCTGCCCGCCCAGCTAGCTTACAAAGACAAAAGATGTGCAACATACGTGAAATGTAAATTGTGTCGCCTTCGCATATTGATTGTTGCTATGTAAAAACAACGATGTTTGTCATTTGTTTTGTTGACCTAACTGTCAACAATATAAAACTATTGAGGCCTGTGATGGAAGTGCAAGAATGGTTTCCTCTTGCATTTTTTCGCCCTAAAAATTGTTTTGTATTACTACCAACAATATAAAGGTTTTCGTCTCAAGTTCCCAAAATTTTTTCAGATTTTAACAAAAATTTGGAGTTTATTGACGAATTTTGGTAGAAATCCCCAATATGAAATGTCTCGAAAATCCGTCCATTGTGAGCCGCGCCGATATATGCGGACACACGGACAGACACGAAGACGTTAACAGAAGTTTTTTTTGAACACTCTCCACAATAAAATTAGTTAATGCCTTCATGCATTCATATCGACGACTGACATTACGAGAAATGGCAGAATATATATTAATGTCCATAGAATCATGTTTCGCAATTTTGACTCAAGTTTAAATTATGCAGCATTGCCCGCAAAATTTATATCATGACTACTCGGGGTTGAACAAAGGGGAACTGACTGAACATTTGCGCATGTCATCTGCAGCAAGCTGAAGGGCAGAAAAACTTTATCATATGGATTATTGCTGGTGACGAGAATTAGGTCTGTGAGTACGATAAATAAATGAAGTAGTATCTTCACAACGAAAGGTCAAAATAATCACCAATACCTTTCACGGGGCAACCGAGCAAATCGAATGTTAATATCTGCCCACCGTTTCTTAAAAATCTCGAGTTTTCGTAGACTATCATTTTCTTCCTATAGGTCAAAGAGTGAATCAAGAATTTTCCTGGCCGTTTTACGGCATGTGCCGGAGGTAATGCGAAATAAACGACCTAACATTCTCGTGAATATGGACGGTTTCATCACTACGACAGCGTTTCCGCGCAAATTGCGCCGTCGGACCAGAATTATTTTTTGCGAAAAATGAAACAGTTGTTCTACAGCCGTCCTACAGCCATTATCTCCCTGAAGCGGGTTTTTTTCCGAATTTGAAACGTGGTTTAAAAGGGCGTGAGTTTTATTCAACACAAGAAAAGAGAAAAATAGCCGAACAGTTAGCATTTTTTTTCCAAATCCTGTACGGAGAGTGGGAAAATTGAAACTTTGTTTGAATATTTATATTAACCCTTTACAGACGAAGCGCAGACTGCTTATTTAAAGACCCAGTTCTTACCGCGCAGTAAACACTTTTCGTCTCGGTTATAAAAACCAATTATTTCACGCTGTAAGTGGCACAAGTCGCTGTTTTTTCTCAGATAAATACAAAAAAACATAAATACAGTGTGGGCAGAGCATACAATTATTGAATGTTAATTTTGTTGGTGCATCACATAACCAGTAGGCTTTAAAATTATAATGCAGGAACGGTCTATTTTGAAAAGCCTAATCTTTAAAAAATGTATCGTTTACACACTGTGTAATAGTAATCAGTCTGTAAACTTCTTGATATTTGTATCGCACTGCAAGTAATGAAAATTTTCACCCATTTTAATGAAAGTTGTGCGAACGTTATGCCATTGAGAGGCACCTAAATTCCACTAACTTAATTATCTACAATACAAGTATATCAACGTGTACATATAAACTTCTGAGTTGGAGGGTCAATAATGCAATTTGTTTAAGGCTGGAATTCTCAAATTTTGCGATACCTGGAACCCTCCAAGTGCTAACTTTAATTTGTGCGACTCCCTATATATAAAAATGATGATTATATTGTTGTTAGGTTTGGGTAAGAGGGACATAGAGCACATTACTTTAAGGACTGATTTTATTCTATACACGAAATGGAATAGACCTATTGGTAGAAACTTTGAGTTTCATATACAATATATTTTTAGAGACCAGAAGAAACCTTAGATATAAAACCAAGTCTCCTAAGGGGCAAGATGAGTTTTCTTACTTTTACTTAAACTGGGTGTCATTTTTTGAGAAGCTTACCCTTATTTCTCCTTCTACATTTGTTTTTGAAACAACAAAAAGAGCAAAAAATCAGGGTTGCACAGTAGAATGTTGTTAAGGGAATCAGTATGCTCGTAGCCTTCTTGCTTAATTATTTTTACTCATGTATTGATCCAAAATTCATTGAATGTAATTTTTGGGAATTTTATTCTCAAAGAAGCGTCAGAAGAGATGTATATATATTGCTCCTCTCGGTTAAAATGAATGTACTAGGTATCTGCATTAAATGGGTCCTGTATCCAGTCAGATGCTTCCATTTCAAATGCATAAATTTGAATATAACATTTTATTCTTTCACAGTTTAATTTTTCTCTCAAACTATTTTAATTTACCATTCAATTGAAGAATATCTTTATAACCACCTTGCTGTGACGTGTAAGGTTATCACCAATAAAAATCGAGTCTAATCGTCTGGCCTATACATCCTTGTTATGAGCCTATGGTTTCAAGCGTTGGAAGCCATTACCACCTCAGATAAATAAACGTGATGAGAATATCATAGTTCAGCTAGGGTCTGGTTCGTTGATACATGTACTTTCAGTTTCACGGTCATATACTTGGTAATACCAGAACCTGAGGAGCCTACGTAACGAATCCCTTCCCTGAAGTTCTCTTATTCCTTCGTCAATTTCAGTGTCTCTTAATGCTACATATGGTTCATTAACACACGTGTGTTGACGTTACACTCAAGTTATCGCATGTTACTGTGGCCTAAACAAACCAGTGTTAATGTCACGGCACTCGAATTTTTCTTATCAATTTAAGCAGGCCCGTGGAGGTTTTGTTGGAGTACAGCCAAAAATCTAATTTGCAGGTGTGTAAACCGTCACACGTCAAGGTGTATCGTGGTTTGTGGATGACGATAATGCTTTTTGATTTGTCATTCAGGAGCCTTACTTATCCCAATTCCTGACAACAAGAATCTGTTTTATTTACATAATAGCCTTCTCCTTTTCCAACTGAAAGAGAATATACAATGATGACACATCGTACCACCAGAGGGCACTAAAGCCAAGCGATTTGTATCAGCGTGAAGTGGACGCTGTTGTCACAGAAATAAATTTACCTCACCTAGCCGTTACTCTGAGTTTTCCTCACAATCCACCGACGATGTATAAAACCCCTTCCGTTCTCCTCATGACAGCTAAATTTCTAGGGTTAAAAGAAAATAGAAAGGAAAGCAGGCAGAAATTCTCTTTTTCTCCGGGGGAAGCTATTGACGTAGGTGATGGGAGGGGAAAAACAAACGAAGACCGCATAGTGGGCGACGTTTGAAATCACCAAAGTAGATATTTCGGGGTATTAACCTCGAACTTGTGCAGGTAGAGAAAAATGAAGTGTCTTACTTATAAAATAAATCGCTTTAAAGCGCTAATTACATGTTGAAATCACAGTCGGTAAATAGATGAGCACTTTTGTGCCTTTCCTCAATTAAATAACGGTGAAGTTCATTTCGGAATCCTAAAATGTGTGACAAAACTTTCCCCACGACAGCCATCTTGACTCACTCTAAAACACAGAGAAATTTTTTCAACACACGTCTGTTTATAGCTAATTTGCGCACAGCCTAACTTTTAGAGACCTAGCTTTTCTGTACACTCATTCCAAAGTTACGTAGTAGGTGGTTCCAAGGTCGGCGACATTATTCGAGACGACGTAAATCGACAGTTTTCCCACAAACACAGTGATCAAATGGAGTGGATGCTCCCTGCATATGTTCTGAAGTACTCCAGCACAGAAGTCAGGAAGGATAGACTCCTTATTCTTCAGAATTTGCTCATAGCAAGCCAACGTTCTTATGAATCCTTGTCTATTTCTGCGGCTTGCTGATTTTATTGGAGCCAGTGTCCTCAGGCACCTTGATGCCAGCTTGAATTGGTCACAGCTCTTCCGTCAACTTCAAAGCCATTATGATCCTCTTCTTAGGCTTAACGTTCAGATTCTCAGCAGTTCCTACACGTGTCCTTTGTTTCCAAATTTGAACTAGAAGATCGAACGTCAGATCCTGATCACGGTAGTTCAGGAAATTGAAGGTGTCTTCAGAATCGTACATACGAATTTGCGCACTTGTTTTACTGTACTGGGTCTTGGAGCAAAGACGTAGGTGCGTAACGACGTAAGCCAAGGTGACGTAAGTTGGGGATGACTGCCCACATAACACTTATTGTTGCTCGCAGAACACTTTTCAGTGCGGAACTCCAGTCCCCAGAGGCAAGATTTTTGTTGTGAAAGGAAGAGTATTTTCAAAAAGGACAAGGAGATTTCAGGCTTGTCAAAACTTGTATTCCTCTGTTACAGCCTGACATAGGCGTACAGAATGCTTCGTTAGTTCATATCTCCACGCAGGTTTACAACTCTAAGTGATTTTCATTGCTCTATCTATGAGAAATACTGAGAAGGCCCTCAGATATACTCGCCTCTGTACTTTCTTTACTGAAGAATAAATCCACTTTCCTCTCCTCTTCGACTATCGTCGACGAATCCAACGCGTTACTTCAAAGGGCATCCTAAACTTTGTACGTCAGATCACCTCTCTGGTTAGTGGGAGGTTTCTTTCTTACATTTTCCACTGAATTCTCGTTTAGATCCTGAGGTATGTCTGCAATTCGGCAGTACACAATGACACTATAAAAGCGATGTCTGAAAGAATTTTGGCACTAGACTCCTCAAACACTCTTGTAACAATATCGATTGCTGGTAGAAGAATAATAGTATCTCGAATTTAGTGGGGCTTCCTGGACTGGGTAATTCAACGTGAAAATATTTAAGGATTTTATGGACGGCGGAATATTTAAATAGACTGAAAGTTTATTGTTTCATTTGTTCGTAGAATATAAACACTCGACGTTTTGTAAACTAAGTCTGTACGACTTCTCTCCAGATGTCGTTGTAGTTTCCTTGGCTTTATACTCACAGTGGACAGCAGTTTCAAACCAATGCCACACTTGAGGATATTCTTCTCCGGTACAAGAAGTGAATCAAGAGGTTATGTAACAATTATCATACATTCATGACCTATGGTCACTTCTTTAACACTGCAAGTAGATTGGTTTCTTGTAGACTTTTAGTGACCACGCAACAATAATTTACATTTTAAAGGCTATGAATTTAACACTTTAAACGCCGAGTTCCATCCCTTGTGCCATTTACTGACATCATTAAGAGCTAACGCTGTACTCCACGTAAGCAGGGTAAGGGTTAAAACAGAGGATGCAAGCACCGAAATGCACCAACACGTAACTCCAGCAAACAGCCCAAACACTGTGGATGTCCTAACACACGCTGTGGTATCGGAGACGCCGGAGAAGCACAAACGTCTCCGAAGGAACCTGAAGACCCTGTCATTGGTCACTGTCCGCACGGACGGCCGATAATCGATAATGGTTTTTCGCATGATCATTGGCTGTCTAGTTGTTATGTTATGTCCAGTAGTAGATTTTCGAATGATCGGTAAGTGTTAGTTTCTATTTTGTGCAGAAATCAGGGATTTGACAATAACAATTCTTAAAATTTCCGAACATCGGTGTGGTTTAGTGAGGGGTAATTAATGAATCAGTGGAGCTAGCGAAATTCAATTTTGCAAGGTTATACCATAAAGGGTCCTTGTACGTTATGTGCCACACAATGTGGAGTTTTGTTTGTATTTTGTGATTAAAAAGATAGCGGAAATGAGAAACGTGGAATTTATATAAGATAAATTTAAAGTACTAACAAATGTTACCTGTACTTAACAATGTGTTGGGAGACTTGAGTTTCTCTCTCCCTCTCTCTTTCACACACACACACACACACATAAATATATATATATACATACATATATACATGCATACACACACATACATACATACATACATATGTACACACGAACGTACATAAATAAATAAATAAATACATACATACATAAACACACACACACACTACGTACGTATATACTTACATACGTACGTACGTACATACACACACATGCACGCGCGTGCGCGTTTACATACATACATACATACACACACCTACACGCACTCCTTACGTACGTACATACATAAACCCATACATGCATACCTACGTATATACCTAATACATATTCACATACATACATACACACGTACATACATAAATACATACATTCGCATACATACGTCATACATACACACATTCATAAATTCCTACATACTTACTTACATATATACTTAATACATATACACATACATGTATATATATATATATATGCGTACATACATCATACAACATACATACATACATACATACATACGTACATACATACATACATACGTATATACCTAATTCACACACACACACACACACATATATATATATATATATTTGCATTCATACATCGTACATACATACATTCATAAATACCTACATACATAACTACATACACATACATACCTACGTATATACCTAATACATATACACACACATGTATACATATGCGTACATACATCATACATACATACACATAAATACATACTTACATACATATATATATACATACTTACATACATATATACATACTTACATACATAACATACAAATACATACATACATACATACATATATACATACATACATACATACTTTTTTACTTGTTTACTTGACTGCATAATTACTTACTTAACTTACAAACATACACGTGTACATGTACTGTGTTGTTTCTGAAAAATTTTCCTCTCCTTTGTCATCACAATTCGTATGCCAGGACTGTGTGGAACCGTACCGAAACTAATTTCTTACGTATTTCAGTCGATTTTCTTTACAGAAGTTTGCGTTGTCTTTCAATTCTCACTGTCCTTCAGCAGAGATTATTTTCGGAACATTAAATAAAATAGAAAAATATTTCAGGAATAAAGTTTGTAGTGAAATATTACACATAATTTAGCATTAGCCTACTAGGGTTCTGGGCTTTGTCCACTGTCTGGCATTTAGAAAACACGTTCCGGGAATTGGCTCTGTTCGTATTCTTAGCTGAGAGAGTGTGCGATCACCTAGTCATGTGGGCCCTACTGAAAGGGCTGAGGTAATGGACAACACAGAATGAAATTAAAACGATAATCATGCCATTATAATTGAGGACGTGAAAGTAAGACAGAAATAAAAGTCTGAACTAATAAATACTACCAGTCCGAATCAGCCAAACCAAGCAAACGAAAGAAGAAACTCAAACCACAAAATTTAGTTTCACGTGTATATGCCTGTAATATTTATTATATGTATAACATTTTTTACCATTTAAACCTTGCTGGTAACACCTCATTTAACATTCAGAAACTCTTAATTTTCCCCCATATAAAGGGCCGCTGTGTTTTGCACAAATTTAGGAAGAAATTTATTTCCTTCCAAAACTTTTTTTAACAAATAGCTAAATTTAACTCTGTCAGTGCTACCTCAAGCGGAGTCCAAGGGAAACTAAAATATTCATGAGTTTCCCTTGCTTCCCGCTTAAGGTAGAATCGTCGATTTCAACGTTTTGTTTCTTATTTAACTTTTTTAAGTCTAACGATTACTTTACGTACCACCAGGTTAAATATTCAAACTTCTATATGATGTTGACATTGGTTTACATGTTATGTACAATCTCACAACAAACAGCGACTTTTGTCTTACACAACCTTAGCAGATTGGTTTTGAATAACCGTGGTTGAGAGTGTTTACTTCGAGGTACGCACTGAGTCCTTACATAAAACAGACAATTTCAGTCTTTAAAGAGTTAAACGTGGTTGAAAGCAATTATTTCTTATTTACACGTTGCTTATGATCGATTATCTCCGAAAGTAATTACCAAGCATTAAGCATTATTAAATAAAATTTTTAATATTTGTTAAAATTGAGGTGCTGACATTTTTTGTTGATTAAATATTTTAATGTGTCTACTGGCGAATTATTCGCAAGGGGAAAACTAGTTATAGTAAAATAAACACCTTGTTTGTTGCATTGGAGATCCACGTTAAGGCGCGTAAAATAGTAGGAAGATGATGAATTGTAAACCGGAAGGGGTTTGGGAGGGATAAACGATGGTGGTCTAGTTTGTGTTATCATTCCACCATTTGCCTGAAAGAACTCAATAAAACTGTGAAAACCTCAGTAGAATTGGTGTCTCATTGGAAGGGAAAATTCCCGAACGAATCTCAGAAGCATTACCTCCGATCTCACAGAATATAACTGTTTTACTAATGAAGAAACACTTCAGAATTCAGCGACGGGATATTTTCTGTCGTATCTTAATCCACAAGATAAAAAATTCAAGTTTGTTTCGGACAGGAATCAAAAGTGAACATATAATCTATTCGAAACATCGCGTTGAAATTCTACTACTTTCCTGTTAAAACCATGAAGTACGTAAGCTGCATATTCTGCATCAGATGAGACAGTTTCGAATACAGAGCTCTCACCAGTACAAGTGCATGAAAACTAATACGGTGTGAAAACAGAACATGCGCACAAAATGATATTTATGCCCAGCTATTGTCTGGTATACACAACACGCGTTATTTACACAGAAAGTGTATAAAGGGCTTTCAGTGGCCTGGTGGTAACTATTCGTCTGTCCTTGGTACAGGACATCCCATTGTGTTAAATGTATTGGCAACTAGTTTCGGCCTGACTAGGCCATAATCCGGCCAATATTTATAAAAACTTAGAAATATTTTTTTATATAATATACCTCGTCAATGTTATTGGATCCCATTCGCAATAATGATTGTGAATGGGATCCCATGATATTGACGAGATATATTATATGATAGTTGTGACAGAAGGAATATATATATATATATATACGAGTATTTCATTTTAATATTATTCGTCTGTTCCTTTCTTTCTGCCTTTGGTCAGCGTCTTCCATATTCAAAACATTAGCGTTCTTCGACTGAACAGTGATAGAGTCTTGTACTAATCAAAGTTTAAACTTTAATTTTCGTTCACATTCATAAATATAATCCTTGTTTTATATGATATGTCTTTGGTTTAGCCATTTAAATCGCGGGGTACTGAAGTGCTCTTTGGCTTTGGCTGTTTCAATGTCCAGTCCTGAACATGAAACTTGTGTCAGAAAAGGTTAGGGGCAGAGATGAGATCGACATACGAAACTGTTTACAGAGAATGTTAGTGGACAGCAATGACATCATCATGCTTAGTTAAACACGTCAGTTCAATTTGTTTTCAGTTTTTTTGCTGAAAATAGCAGTTGTTGGGATGTTATCTTGTTGCTTCGGTATCAATGTTGTAATGTAAATACTTCATCATACCTTAATTTTTGCTGATTTTCTATAATACGTATGTGCCGAAAACTCATTAAAATTGCTGTTCTTATTAATTTATCGAGTTTCATGAAATAATCTTATATTTAGATTCTGAAATAAATTCAAAGAACAAATAACATTGTTGCATAAACGTATGTCGTCATAATTAGTTTAGATGTACTGAGAGGAGCTTAAGGCTTCAACTGTTTATTGTATGGATGGACTGAAGTGAGATTTAGGGCTCTCACGACGATGAATGTGATGATTAATGGCTTCTGGTTTAACATATCTTGTGCTTTAGTACACATGTATAGCAAATTTTGTGTATTTAGCGCTCTGTTTAGCGACTATTTCGCTCTAAAGGTATATTTCTCCTTAGGGTCCACAGCAGTTGTACAACTCCTCCTTTGACACTGCTACTCCTAGCGGAAGAAGTTAGCAATGTATCAGCTAACAGAACACCTGAGAGGCGGTAGAACTGTGGTGCATATATTGTTGTTGGCAATGTTTTAAATAGAATGTTACATTTTCTATAAAAAAGCTCACATTAAAATTGATTTTCATACGTCATCATTCCATCTAGGGCAAAATCCATAGGACTCCTATTTTTTTGAACAAATATGCAAATGAAACAACAGACCCGGCATTCACATCTATTTCGGACAATAAGTTTTGAATTTAACATTCATAGGTCCGTGCATCGCTAATATATTCTCAGAATACAACCAACAAGATGCGACTTTCCTCAGTTTATTTATTTCTGTAAGAGGCTCTTCATGTTTCAGACGGTTTTTTTCGTCCATCATCAGGAGCTCAAAACCGCACATAGAGCGTCAGGTATTTGTCAGACCATCACTGCTATCTTCTGTTAGCCTGGCCATCCCGGCCGGGCTAGCAGCAGGTAGCAGTATTGGCCTGACGCTGTATGTGCCGTTTTGAGCTTCTGATGATGGACGGAAAAACCGTCTGAAACATGAAGAGCGTCTTACAGAAATAATTAAATTGAGAAAAAGTCGCATCTTGTTGGTTGTATTCTGAGAATAACATTTGAATATCTAAAACGTGTTACTTGTTTCAGCTTTTCACCAAAGCCGTGATTAGATACCAGGATAAATATGTGAGAGAGGTAATCTCTTTGCAATATACAGGAAATATTACTGATCAAAAAAGACTGAGACCTTGGTCTTCCAAAAAAATGGAATTCTGACTCCTTTCTTAACAGTAATGTGTTTATATGTGCCTATATAAAATTTTGTTTTATATATTCGTACCTGATTAAAAATGTATTTTATGAAAATTATGTTAGACGCTCTATTGCTTTATCTACCTAAATGATCTTTTATTATAATAGCGTCGCGTAATGAACTGCTGCCTACATATTCATGGTAAAAGTTTAAGGAACTTCTGAACCTATTTACCACAATACACGACATCATATTTCGTATTTCAAAATGCAAGCGAAGTAATCTCTTGGTACTACTCCGTGTTACTGTCTTTCCAAAACTGTGTTCTCATGTGTAATAATAAAAATTGTAAAGAAAGTTTAGAAAATATGTACAAATGCAATATCCATATATGCAAGATCCATTGTTCTTCACAGGATCATCATTCTTTCCACATTTCTTTTCATGTCCTATCCACAAGGAATTGTTTGTTTTGTTCCCAGTTTCTCTGATAGAAATATGAAATTATTATTATTGAAACCGGAAAAGAAATTTCAAAGAAATCTTGTTTAGAATGTCTGAAGCACGAATTAAAAAGAAGTTAATTTTTGTAAAGGTTCTGTGTTCATTCTCCTATAACCGGAATCTCTCTGAACTATAGTCTCAAGAATTCAAATCAATATTTCGAAACTCTGTGCCATTTGTAAGTGACATTCGCTATATCTTCCAACATGGCAAGCGCCATATTCCCGATACACTGCATGTTTCCAATTGTCCGACAAAAATTGATTAGGCATTTTGCGGACTTTGGTTCAGGCGAAAAAGGAGAATAATATTGGCATTACGGAAGAGAGAACAGAAGAAATATCAGGAATAAATCGGAACACTTTAGAGAATACATTTATATATACGTATGTGTATTTTGTGACGCAAAACTTATGTTCTGCTTAACATAAACCCACAAATGTGGATGTCAGGAAACAATTCATTCCTCAACAGACATAAACACATTTGAAACTGCAGGCATGACATTCAGACAACTGTCTTAGGGAAGGTCCAAATCTTCTGGGATTTTAGGTTAAGTCGAGTGGTAAATAGTCACCCTCGTTTCGGAAGAGTGTGCTATCGCCGTATTCATGGTCAAAGCAGTCCAGTCCCCCATTGACTGACTATGCTTTGTCCGCTTGACCTGAAGATGGAAGCACTAAGCTCCACCGAAACGTCGGTAACAGTTTACTAGGTGACGACGTAAAATCCCTACAATCTTGAATCTTCACTTTTGAGTCTTACGCTGCACAACGTCGTTAGGAGTTTCATTTTTCATTTTTATTACAATCACGTATAAGTAATTGGAGAAGGCAGACAAAGAAGAAGGAAAACAAGAAAGATGGCCATAACCGGTGTAACGTTGATTAGTCCCTATGCACCATGTCATCAAGACGTGTATGGGAAAGAAATATACCTCCACCTATTCGTGAAACTTGGTAGCCCCTAGCTACTGAAGCAGATGTGCGGTCAGATCCTCGCTTAGCCCAATTCAACGCCGGAGATAATGGGTTCCGGTACCCTGTGGGTAAGGACCCGTGTGGTAACTCAGAGTTAGCCTGAACGCAGTAACTAAGAAAATGTTTTGTGCCTCTCTCGGGAATTTAATCCATATTCCCCAGATTTTCAGACCATAGTGACATAAGTATCCTGACTGCAATAACCTGGAGGAAAAAAGAATGAGAGGAAGATGTATGCAGACCGAAGTAAAGAAAGAAGAAAAAAAACAGTTATTTTGCGTATATCTTAACGTTGAGGCGCGTTCGTGCAACCATTGTTGCATAGGGGAAAGCAGTAAGTATTACATAATATGTTTGTGATTTTTAGACTTAAGTACCCGCCATATTATCTGTGACCTACCCGGCTCTATTATATTTTTCCACGTTACCTCATAAGCGGCACAATTTTCGAAAAATATTATTCAACAAAAATATGTTTTGATTTTCTCCACAAATTTTGTCTGAAACATTTGCCATTCTAAGAAGAACTGAGCGGGGTATGATATCAAATGTGTACTGGTATTCATTCAAAGTACCCATTATTTTTATCCGATTTTAACGAAACTTGAATTTTCTAGTCAGATTTTCGAAAAATACTCAAATATAAAATTTCATGAAAATTCATCCATTGGAACCGAAGTGTTGCATGCGGACAGTCGGACGAACAGACGGATAGACAGATATGATGAAGGTAACAGTCGCTTTTCGCAGTTCTGCGAACGAGCCTAAAAACAGAAGGAATAGGAAGAAAGGTTGGAAAGTTGGGCAGTTTGGTAGCAATACGATCCTCACACTCCTACCGTCAGAGTAATAACGGGTTAGAGAATCCTATACGATATGATGAAACGTAGCAAAATACGAGAAGAAAAATTTCCTCGTTGTTTGACGACAGAATTCTTCATCAGTCACGCTAGTTTCAGGTGTTACGAGTGCTCTGTAAGATTAGGATTGGTTGTGTGAGATTGGATCGGGTAGCTGGCAGAGGTTCTAGTTATTCCGCTGGATTTGTAGGGGAGCACAACACGAAATAAGCGGTCGCAAGAAGGCAGAAGAAAATTGATAGTTGCGTAAGCTAGAGGTATAAAACAGACAGAGGACGTGCCTTAGCCAAGGGCATTGCGGGAGGGTGTCGGGGAATTTACTGTCCCATCTACGTCTGATTGTACAAATATCATCCAATTTTTTTTCAAGTGTAGTACTTTTGTACACCTTGGTTTGAAGTTCGTGGGTCGGGATAGCATAGTCGGTATAACGACTCGCTACGGGCTGGATGGTCCGGGGATCGAATCCCGGAGGGGGCGAGATTTTCCGGACCCGTCCAGACCGGTCCTGGGGCCTACCCAGCCTCCTATACAATGGGTAACGGGTCTCTTTCCCGGGGATAAAGCGGTCGAAGCGTGAAGTTGAACACCCACCCCATCTAGCACCGAGGTTAAAGAAAGAGTAGAGCAATACCTCTACTCCCCCTCTGGGCCTTCGTGACCACTTCTAGGGTGAACTTGACCTTTACCTTTAACTTTAAGTTTTGAAGTTCTCACAGCAATAGCTGTGAATCGACACAGTTTTGTCGGTATTACCCGGCCTGGGGTCCACGACCCTGACAATTGATCCAGCAGGTTTCTCTTAATCAGACCACACGGAACCACGCTCCAGAAGAGTGTAATCTGCATTTGTACAATTGGTTCGCTCACACAGGATGCCGTACTGGAAGGGATAAATTAAGTGTGAATATAAACTCGAAATACCTAGGTGAATTGTTTTACTTCAGATATTTACAAAATTTGAGTGTGCGACAAATTTCACTACTAGGTGACACAGATATATAATTATTAGATATGACACTAAATAAGAAATGAACAGCATTTCCATGGGATTTTCAACGCGCATTAATTACACTAGTATAACCTGCAATTATATCTGCTACACGTTTTCACATAAGCGACCAAGTTCTATAAATGTTTCACTCCTCGTTTTTCTCTTAAAATAGTTTGCCCTCTGTTTTACAGTTTTCTGAATATCCACGTTTCCCTTTTATTGCATGATTTGGAATGTCATTTGTTTCTATTTCGAAGGAATTCTTTTTATAAGTTTCGGTTTTGTTTCAGATTTTCTTTGGTTCCAACTCCTTCTCGTACATTACAAAAAGTTTTCCGAAGAGTGGCTTGTATTCCGTCAAAACTTGTGGCTTTCATTTTTCCGTACTCCTTGCAATCTGACTCACTCTCTTTTTAAAATGTTCCTTCACAAATTCGATTTATATTGGGCCTAACCACGGAAGCTTATGCGATAATAAATTAAAACTTTTGGAGAAAACAACGAAATAGTTTACCCAACTGTGAGATAGGCCTATTTATTTAATTCTATGATTTCATTCTCTCGAAATACTCCGATTTTCTTCATTTTAACTTCTGGTTCATCACCTTTAATGATCAATGCTGCACTTTTCAAATAATTTCTAATTCTCTAGAATTCTTTAGCGTATCTTCAGATTTTCGCAGTATTTTATTATAACAGCGAAATATATTTTAGTACATAAACGTATGAAACCACAATCAAAAATATAATTTTTTTAAGGTCTCTTGAATTCCCTTTCGTTTCCCTCTTTCTGCGTGCTTTGCAAAGCCAAGCTTCCTTCCTTTCGTGCTAATTCCCAGATATATTTTCTTTCCTTTCCATCCCTCTCTGTCATAATATAAATATGTATTTCCATCTTTATTATTCTTGTCTCCTGGCAGTAAAGCTCTATGTATAATTCCTTACACATACACGTACACATATTTAATTTCTATTGTCACTTAAACTATAAATACACCCTTCTTTTTTTGTATAGCTAATTGTACGTCATGGATATCTTTGATTCTCTACAGTGAGTTTAGTATTGTTTTGTTGTATTTCCGGTTCGTAAAGTTAATAAAGACCAGATTTGTATTAATAATGAAATCAATTTCTAGATCAATTGAATTTTAATAGTGTGTCGTTTCTTATTTGAACGTTTGTCGTAAAGATTCTTTATAGTAAGAGAAAATCTGCAATTTTCTTTGCGGTTTATCTATTTTTCCTGTGTGGACTGTAAATACCAGCTGACTGGCCCCATTTTATATCAATACTGAGGTTCAAAAGCTATATTACTCTGCGCAATTGATTGTGAAATTGACAATTGCAAGCTGAAAATTCAGTGGAAATTCAGCAAGGAAACTTCCTTTGTGTTCTTTTGCACAGACTCTAATTAACCTTCAAAAGGAGGTAGTGTTCCCTCTTCTGTTAGTGAGCTTGTTTATAGGTTGACCAGGTGGCTGACGGCTCTACCTTCTGTTTACGTCCACCTGGTGCTTCTTTTGGGAGAAGCACAGCATGGAACGTTGTGTTGTGCTACTCAAGTGCAACAGACTCTACAAAGCTGTGTCATAGTGTGTAAGTGCAACAGACTTTAAATATTTTCCTTCTTTTCCAGTCTGTAAAGGGAGTTCAAGTGGCTTACAATATCGGAATCTATTCGAAAGATGTCAAAATTTTGTATTAGTGTCTAGAATCAAATGTTAGTGCATTTAATTTTATATATTGTCGATGTTAAGCAAACCCTACTTTACAATAAGCTTACATAAAATATTATCAGTTTAAATGTTGTACGGGGCCGACAGAACAACACACCAATTCCTTACATAACAGTTGTTTTTCAGCACTATCTTCAAATATTACTACAAGCAATTTTAAATAGGGCGAACTTTTGACAAGATACAAGCAAATATATAATTGCGCTGTGCTGTGTGGGTGCATGTTGTGAACTTGGCTTGAGAAACAAGACTAAAATTCAATTCGAAGGAAAATATGAGGTGCAGGATCATTGTCCAGGTGTTTGGAGTATTCCGTTCTACCTGTTTTTGTATGCGGATGGTGAGTACATATTGTCAATTCTGACACAAAACACTCTTTGTAAACATAACATACGTTGTAGATGGTTTTAAGTTATTGAGTAATAACATATCAATTGCCAGGTTATATATATATATATATATATATATATATATATATATATATATATATATATATACACAGGGTGTTTCACGACTTGTAGACATTACTGCATGAGGTGATTTCTTAGGTCTTTGTGATCAAAAAGTTCATATAAACATGTGTCCGGTTTTGGTCGGTTACGGAGTTATAACCGCTTGAAACTTAGAAGAGAAGGTAACGATTATTGACAATAAACGGAACAAAATAATAAACCAACATAGTACATGATACATTTAAAGTATGAATGTAAAGTTAACTTCGTGAAATTACCTTTAATTTGAACTGATCTGTGCTTAAAGCTGGTTTTCGAAAATGCCACCGCCGGCCGCAACACAGGCTGCCGCGCGGTTGTGAACTGCGCGGGTTAAAGTTGTTGAAAGTTGCTTTCCACAGAGACGTGGGGATTCTCAGCTGCCCACACATGAGAGTTGTGTGCATTATTGACACCGTCGCGAATGAATTGCGATTCGTCAGTAAACAGGATGTAAAGATGCAACTCGCGACTGCCATTGAGCCACTTGCAAAATTCCAGCCTCTCAGTAAAATCGCCAGGTCCGAGATGTTGCACTCGCTTCACGTGGTATGGATACATGCCCACTGCATGCACTGTTCTCCACACTCTCGTGTGGGGAACACGAAGACGTCTCGCAATTCTTTGCGTACTTGCACGTGGACTGCTCTACACCATCTGAACAATGCCTTCTTCATCATCGACGGCTTAATTAACATCACGCTCGGCTGCAATGCGAACGCCGGGAAGTGTACCGGTATCTCGCAATGACTGGTAAACTCGAGTAAACACTCTTCGGGTTCGTATTCTACGGTTCGGAAAACGTTTCTGATATACAGCTACGGCATGAACTGAATTACCGTCACAAAAACCGTACACATAAATCATATCTGCATACTCTGCAACTGAAAATGTAAATGGCATCGTGAACGTATCAGACGCACCGAGATGTGAAAACGTACTGGACCAACAGGCACTCTACACTGTTGCTTCTACTGCCCACCCTTTACGAAACTATCGCGGTACTGTTCTGAACATAGGTGCCGGCACAGTCACCGTAATGTAATTGATAAGGGTTTTTGAACACGTAGTAGTAACTGAATCATGCAGTGTGCACTGTTCAGACGAATACCCACCCACCCCGCATTCCTTACTTACCTTTCAAGTCTCGTGATACGGAAACTGGACTGGTAGCAGCTGGGTGGGCGAGTCAGGTGGCAAAAATAATGCTTGCAAAGCAAACGATAAGCCACCAAGTTGAGTACATCACCCGCCAGCTCGTTCCGTAACGCGGTTCACACGAGGGCGTGTACGGGAATTAAAAAATGCCAATAACTCCGTAACCGTCCAAAATCGGACACATGTTGATATGAACTTTTTTGATCACAAAGACCTAGGAAATCACCTCCTGCAGTATTGTCCACACGTCGTGAAACACCCTGT
>Ga0123352_10000953_pt1 | contig 37164 bp, 48 predicted proteins | sample TergutLab28metaG_FD_89700 | JGI IMG/M metagenome (GOLD analysis project Ga0123352, IMG submission 89700) | Labiotermes labralis P1 segment gut microbial communities from Petit-Saut dam, French Guiana - Lab288 P1 | ecosystem: Host-associated > Arthropoda: Insects > Digestive system > Gut ... | reverse complement strand
TTCTTACCAGACTTACCAGCTTTACGACGCACGTGTTCGCCAACATAGCGGACACCTTTGCCTTTGTAAGGCTCTGGCGCACGTTTTGAGCGAATGTTTGCAGCGTATTGACCGACTTTTTCTTTGTCGATGCCAGTAATTGAAATTTTTGTGTTGCCGTCCACGGTGGACTCCACACCATCTGGGTCAATCATCACAACAGGATGGGAGTAGCCCAAAGTAAGTGTAAGTTCCTTACCAGCCTTTGCAGCACGATAACCAGTACCAATAATTTCTAAATCCTTTTTGTAGCCATCAGTAACGCCTACAACCATGTTGGAAATTAGTGTTCTAGTCAAACCATGCAGAGACTTGAAACGCTTCAAATCATTTGGTCTTGCAACTTTTACAAAACCATCCTCGACGGAAATTTCCATCTCTGCAATCAACTGGCGAGAAAGTTCGCCCTTTGGACCTTTAACCGTGATAAAATTACCTTCTGCAAGCTTAATATCAACGCCAGCTGGCACGACAATCGGCTCTTTACCAATTCTTGACATAATTCACCTCATATGTTTTTGGTCGCCTTTTCTGTCAATTAGCGACTATGCTTCAACTACCAAACAAACGCTAGAACTTCGCCACCAACGCCCGCACTGCGTGCTTGCCTGTCAGTCAAAATCCCTTGGTTTGTAGATACAATCGCACACCCAAGACCGTTAAGCACCCTTGGAATTTCGCCACTGCCAGCATAAACACGCAGACCAGGCTTAGAAATTCTTTTGATACCAGTGATAACCTTCTCGTTTTTGGTGCGTCCATATTTTAATGTAATGCGAATATTTTTCTTAACCGCATCGCCAACAATCTCATAACCTTTTACATAGCCTTCGTCAACCAAAATTTTGGTGATGGCTTCTTTGGTTTTGGATGATGGAATGTCCACGGTTGTATGTCTTGCGGAATTTGCGTTCCTAATTCTGCTGAGCATATCAGCAATTGGGTCGCTCATTGCCATAACTAAAACCTCCTTCGACTACCAAGACGCTTTGCGCACGCCTGGAATTTGTCCCTTATAAGCCAATTCTCTGAAGCAAATACGGCAAATACCATATTTACGCAAAACAGAGTGGGGTCTGCCACAGATTTTGCAACGGCTGTAACCCCTAACTGTGAATTTTGGCTTTCTTTGTTGCTTTACAATCATCGCTTTGCGAGCCAAAGATAATCAGCCTCCTAACTGCGTTTGAACGGCATTCCAAACAATCTCAAAAGCTCATGGGCTTCCTCGTCGCTTTTTGCCGTTGTAACGATAATCACGTTCATACCACGGATTTTATCAATTTTTTCGTAAGAAATTTCTGGGAAAATAATCTGCTCTTTAATCCCTAGGGTGTAGTTGCCACGACCATCAAATGCCTTGGCGGAAACCCCTTGAAAGTCACGTACACGTGGAAGTGCCACGCTGATAACTCTGTCGATAAAAGAGTACATTTTGTCACCACGAAGGGTTGTTTTTACGCCAATCGGCATCCCTTCACGCAACTTAAAGTTTGCAACGGACTTTCTTGCAAGGGTTGGTATGGCCTTTTGACCTGTAATTGTGGTAATATCCCCCAAGCAAGCATCCATGGCTTTGCTGTTTTCCTTGGCTTCACCAAGACCCACGTTGACAACAATTTTGTCAATTTTAGGCACAGCCATCTTGTTTTTATAAGAAAATTTTTCCATCATAGCAGGAACAATTTCCTTTTCGTACATATCTCTAAATCTTGTCAAAAGAATTACTCCTTTCGCTTACCGTGGTCGGCATTAGTACGACCACACAGCTTTTATGATGCTAGTCAATAATATCGCCAGTAGACTTTGCCACACGCTTTTTAACCTTAACAGTTTTTCCATTACGCTCCGCAGTTTCCACTACAAAGCCGATGCGGGTGGGCTTGCCTTTGTGCATATATGCCACATTAGAAATGTGCAAGGGGGCTTCTTTTTCAACAATGCCACCTTGTGGGTTTTGCTGGTTGGCTTTGCGGTGTTTTTTCACCATATTGTAACCTTCAACCAAAACCCGACCTTTTTTGCTATCCACTGCAAGCACACGACCTTCTTTGCCTTTATCCTTGCCTGTGGTTATCATCACATTGTCGCCACGTTTAATTTTATTAGCCAATCTAAACCCTCCTTACAAGACCTCTGGAGCAAGGGACAAAATCTTCATGTATTGCTTATCACGAAGCTCTCTTGCAACAGGGCCAAATATTCTTGTTCCTCTGGGGTTTTTGTCGTCTTTAATAATAACAGCTGCATTGTCGTCAAAGCGGACATAACTTCCATCTGGGCGACCAACCATTTTCTTAGTACGCACCACAACAGCCTTTACAACCTCACCTTTTTTTACAACGCCCCCGGGTGTTGCATCTTTTACAGATGCGATGATAACGTCACCAACGCCAGCGTATCTGCGCTTTGTGCCACCAAGGACACGGATGCACATGATTTCTTTGGCACCAGAGTTATCAGCCGCAACCAATCTGGATTGCTGTTGAACCATCTTCCAGTCCTCCTAATTTCTACTTTGCTCTCTCAAGTATTTCAACCAAACGCCATCTTTTGTCTTTAGAAAGAGGTCTGGTTTCCATAACACGCACAGTATCGCCAATGCCACAATCATTGTTTTCATCATGGGCTTTTAATTTGTATGTGCGTTTAATAATTTTTTTGTACAGGGGGTGGCGTACGCTGGTTTCTACGGCAACAACAATGGTTTTTTGCATTTTGTTGCTGGTAACTTTGCCAACCCTAGTTTTTCTAAGATTTCTTTCCACGCCTTCCCTCCTATGCTAGACCACGCTCTTTGCGGGTCATAACTGTTCTTATTCTGGCGATATTACGCCTAACTTCTTTAATTCTTGCGGTGTTGTCCAGCTGGCTTGTGGCGTTTTGCAAACGAAGATTAAAAAGCTCCTTCTTTGCATCAACAAGCTCGCTTTGCAACTCGTTTGGGGACATACCTTGCAAGCCCTCCAAATAATCTTTACTTTTCACCACTATCACCAACTTTCCTAAGCATTTGCATTAGCTTCACGGCGTGCGTTACGCTCTGCCGCTTTTTCTTGGATTTGTTGCTCTTTTTCAGCCAAATCTCTCTCAAGTTGTTCTCTGGAGTAGATTTTGCATTTTAATGGCAACTTGTGCATGGCAAGACGAAGTGCTTCTCTCGCCACAGGCTCAGCAACGCCATTAAGTTCAAACATCACACGACCAGGCTTAACAACAGCTACCCAATAATCAGGCGCACCTTTACCTTTACCCATCCGTGTTTCTGCTGGCTTTGCCGTTACAGGCTTATCTGGGAAAATTTTAATCCATACATTACCGCCACGCTTAATATAACGGGTCATGGCGATACGGGCAGCCTCTATTTGATTGGAAGTTATCCAAGCAGGCTCTTTAGCAACAATACCGAAGTCTCCGCTTGTAATACGGTTTCCACGCATTGCTTGCCCTTTCATGCGTCCTCTAAATTGCTTACGACGCTTCACTCTTTTTGGCATTAACATTAGCTTCTGCCTCCTTTGTTGCCGCCGCCTTGACCACCAGTTCTTGGTGCGCCGCCACGGTTATTATTTCTGTCGCCACCACGACCACCGCCACGTCTGCCATCTCTATCACGGGATGGTACAGGACCTGCTGGCTCTGGTGCAGATGTCATACCAGGCAAAATTTCGCCTTTGTATACCCAAACCTTAACACCAAGTTTGCCATATGTGGTATCCGCTTCAGCAAAACCATATTCAATATCCGCTCTCAAAGTTTGTAGCGGAATTGTACCTTCGTGATAAGTTTCAGAACGGGCAATGTCCGCACCGCCAAGACGACCACTTGTCTGGGTTTTGATACCTTTTGCACCAAATTTCATAGCACGGGTCATAGCTTGCTTCATAGCACGTCTGAATGTTACACGGTTTTCAAGCTGTCTTGCAATGTCTTCCGCCACAAGTTGTGCCGCAATTTCTGGACGCTTAATTTCTTCCACATTAACAACGGCTTTTTGCTTGGGGTCAGCTACAAATTTTTGAATTTCCGCTGCAAGCTCTGCAATTGCTTGACCGCTTCTTCCTATAACAATACCTGGCTTGGCGGTGTGAACCGTTACACGCACACGGCTTGTCGTGCGGGCAATGGTGATTTTGGAAACACCAGCAAGATAAAGTTTTTTCTTAATAAATTTGCGTATTTTATGGTCTTCTACCAAAATATCGCCAAAGCCCTTTTCGGCATACCAAACGCTATCCCATTCTTTATTAATACCAACTCTTAAACCATGGGGATTTACTTTTTGTCCCAAACTTTCTCACCTCGCTAACTCTACTTTTTCTTTTTAGTGGAAACATCGTTTAACACAATGCTTACATGGCTAAATTTAATTTCTGTGCGGTTTGCACGCCCTCTTGCACGTGGTTGCAAACGCCATCTGGAATAATGGCTACTGCCACGGTTTGCATAGGCTTCCTGCACATACAATTTGTCTGTGTCCATGCCCAGATTATGCTCTGCATTTGCAACGGCAGAATCAAGCACTTTCAAGGCAACGCTTGCCGCATAACGTGGGTTAAACAGCAGTAATGCACGGGCTTCCGCAATTGGCTTGCCCTTGATTTGGTCAAGCACAATTTTCGCCTTTGTGTCCGCCAAGCGAACATACTTTGCGTGAGCCTGTGGACGCAAATCTCTATTTTCCTTGTTTCTGGTGCGTTTATATTGTGTTCTGGATTGTCCTTTAGGCAAAACAACTTCCTCCTTTCGATTTCAGTAAAACCGTATTACCTAACACGTGAACGCTTTTCGTCCTTGGTGTGTCCACGATAGCTTCGGGTTTGTGCAAATTCTCCCAACTTGTGTCCAACCATATCCTCGCTGATATATACAGGCACGTGCTTTCTGCCATCATGTACAGCAATTGTATGCCCAATCATCTGCGGGAATATTGTAGAGCGTCTGCTCCAAGTTTTAATCACATTTTTGGTATTAGCCTCATTTTGCACTTCCACTTTTTTCATTAGGTGGTCATCACAGAACGGACCTTTTTTAAGTGACCTTGCCATGCTTCTCCTCCTTTCGGTGTTACTTTTTCGCAATTGGTACGTAAATGTCAAAGGTTTTCTTGTCGGGGTCAGGGTTCGCCATACGCTCGTCATAAAATTCAAATGACGTGTTACGGTCGGTGTGATAACCGTTATCAGATGTCCATTTATCAAGACCTGCCCAGGTTTGACCTATCCCCGCCATGGTGGTTTCTGCCACAGCATACTCCCCTGCAGGGATTTGGCACTTGTAAAGACCTTCTGGCACATCCGTGTCGTCTTCAAGGGCAACCGCGACCACGTAATCCATGGACTTGTTACCCTCGTGCATGATACACACACCGTACTCGGCTTTGCAACGACCCTTCAATTTTTGTAGCTGACCATAACGGTCACTAGACATTATCTCGCCCCAAAACTTTGGTATGGGGTTGTCGTTCATTACATCAACCATATCAACTTTTAGCAGATAACCTGCCATATTCATAGTATCAACCTTAACAACTCTGATGTCCATGAGCTTCCTCCCTCTAAACCTTTACAATTGGTGCGTAAATGTCAAAAGTCATGTCCTCGCCCCTCATCCTCTCGTCATAAAACTCGAAGGATGTTCCATGGGCGATGGTGTAACCGTTCTCGTCTAACCACTGGTTAATTTTCATCCAAGCTTCGCCCAAGGTTGTGATGGTGGTTTCAACCACCAAATACTCACCAACAGGAATTTCACAAGTATGGAATTCCATAGGTATCGTAGCATTCTTTTTCGGAGTTACCGCAATCATGTAATTCATGGTTTCGTCATCTTCACCCATAATGCACACGCCATAGTCGGCTTTACAGCGACCTTTAAGTTTTTTTAACTTGGCGTGACGACCATCTGTGAAAACCAAACTCCAAAACACTGGAATGGGGTTACTTAATGACATTTCTGTCAAAGAAGTTTTTAGCAAAGCACCCGCCAACCGCATAGCTTCCACTTTAACAACTTTCGGTTCCATTTGTAGCCTCCGTTGTTATTACTTCTTGCGCTTGCTTACGATATATTTGTTAGACTGCTTATTCTTCTTACGGGTTTTGTAACCAAGTGCAGGCTTGCCCCAAGGCGTGCTTGGTGCAGAACGCCCAATTGGTGCTTTACCCTCACCACCACCATGCGGATGGTCATTAGGGTTCATTACCGAACCACGGACGGTTGGGCGGATACCCATATGACGCTTACGTCCAGCTTTACCAATCTTCACAAGCTCATGGTCACTGTTACCAATCGCCCCAAGGGTTGCACGGCAACCTACAGGAACCATACGGGTTTCGCCTGATGGCAGACGCACAGTAGCAAATTTGCCTTCACGTGCCATAAGTTGAGCAGAACCACCAGCAGAGCGAACCATTTGTGCGCCCTTGCCAGGCTTCATTTCAATATTATGAATGGTAGAACCCAACGGAATGTTTACAAGTGGCAAGCAGTTGCCCACATGGATTTCCGCATTTGGACCATTCATAAGCTTGTCACCAACCTTCAAACCAGCGGGTGCGATGATGTAACGCTTTTCACCATCAGCATAGGCAAGAAGTGCAATATTTGCCGTACGGTTTGGGTCATACTCAATTGTTTTAACCGTCGCAGGAATATCGTCCTTGAAACGCTTAAAGTCAATTATACGATATTTAACTTTGTGACCGCCACCACGATGGCGAACGGTGATTTTACCCTGATTGTTCCGCCCCGAATACTTCTTCAAATGAACTGTCAGGGACTTTTCGGGCTTATTGGTTGTTATCTCCGAAAAATCCAAGCTGGTCATGTGACGACGGGATGGAGTGTAGGGTCTATATCTTCTAATTCCCAATTATTTCACATCCTTTGCTTTAACTTTACATACCTTGGAACAATTCAATTTCCTTACTTTCCGCAGTAAGTTTTACAATAGCCTTCTTGCGGTCGGCTGTTTTGCCAAATTTATAGCTTCTTGTACGTTTACGCTTACCGCCAACATTCATTGTGTTGACTTTTTCAACCTTTGTGCCTTCAAACATCTTCTCGATGGCTTCACGCACTTGGTTTTTAGTGGCGTTTGGGTGTACATAGAAGTAATATTTTTTATCAGCCATGTCATTCATAGATTTTTCCGTAATAACAGGCTTTTGGATAATGTCATAATATTTAAGGTCTGCCATTAAATATACACCTCCTGAATCTTTTCCACGGCTTCTTTGGTCATAACCAAATTGTCATGCTTTAGAATGTCGTAGACATTGATGGTGTTTACGCCCGAAGTTTTAACCCCAGGGATATTTCTTGCTGACAACACCTCTTTGTTGCTATCTTCACCCATAACGATAAGGGGCTTGCGTGCCTTTAAGTTTGTAAGCACCTTTACCATTTCTTGGGTTTTGATTTCATTCATTTTAAGCTCGTCCACAATTACGATTTTGCCTGCTGCCAATTTGCTGGACAAAGCAGACTTCATTGCTAAACGCTTAACTTTTTTGTTTAGCTTAAAGCCATAATCACGTGGTTTTGGAGCAAATATCACACCACCGCCAGTCCATTGCGGCGCTCTGGTAGAGCCTTGACGGGAGCGACCAGTTCCTTTTTGCGGTCTTGGCTTTGCACCGCCGCCACGTACTTCCGCACGTGTCTTAGCAGACTTTGTGCCTTGGCGTTGGTTTGCCAGATACAACACAACCGCTTGATGAACCACGTCATCATGGGGTTTGATGCCAAAAATTTCGTCTTTTAGCTCAATTGTACCAGCCTTGCTACCGTCCATTTTGTACATATCAACACTTGCCACTAGTAAATCCTCCTTTCCCAGTTACTATTTATTCTTCGTTGTATTTTTAATGCTTAGAAGGCCTTTTTTAGGTCCTGGTACAGCACCTTTAACAAGGATTAGGTTACGCTCTGCATCCACCTGAACAATTTCAAGGTTTGCCACGGTAACTTGCTTGCTACCCATGTGACCTGCCATTTTGCGTCCCTTGTAAGTTTCACCAGGCCAAGTACCTTGACCAACAGAACCAACAGCTCTATGATGCTTAGAACCATGGGTTTCTGGACCACGGCTAAAACCGTGACGGCGAATTGCACCTTGGAAACCTTTACCTTTAGAGATGCCAGTAATATCCACTTTGTCGCCAGCTTCAAAAATGTCAGCTTTATACTCTTGACCGACCTCGTAGCCAGAAACATCTTCAAGACGATATTCTTTCATCCACTTCTTGTAACCAACCTTGGCTTTGTCATACTGACCCTTGTCTGGTTTATTAAGGTAGACATTGCCACGTGCATTTACACGTGCATCCTTAAAAGCCACTTTAATAGCTTCGTAGCCATCGTTTTCCATGGTCTTTTTTTGGATAATGGAGCATGGGCCAGCCTCCAAAACAGTTACAGGTACAACCTCGCCACTTTCAGCGAAAACTTGTGTCATGCCAATTTTTCTAGCCATAATAGCTTTTTTCATCATTTATTAAGTTTCCTCCTTCAGCGGAACCCTTCGGGGTTCATGAAATTTAATTTACATTGTCTTAACGGTGATACCAACGCCTTCTGGTAAATCCAGACGGGCTAGTGCGTCAACAAGTTTTGGCGTTGTTCCCAAAATGTCGATTAGACGCTTGTGGGTACGTTGCTCAAACTGCTCACGGCTGTCCTTGTGCTTATGCACAGAACGCAGAATGGTCACAACCTCACGCTTTGTAGGCATGGGGATTGGCCCTTTAACCTCTGCACCGTTTTTCTTTGCCGCATCAATAATTTGTACCACAGATGCGTCGATAATTTTGTGGTCGTACGCCTTTAGGCAGATACGAATTTTGTTGCTTTTGTCGGCCACTTTACAACCTCCTTCTCGAAATAAATCTTGTGTACGTCTAAGACATAAAAACAACTCTGTATACTGATACAAACACCATCAGTCGTCCAGAGGATTGTCGCACACGCAGCCGAGCGTTTCATATTGCAATTTTGCAAAATAAAACCATAACACAACTGTTTGCCGCAACCATCGCTCGGGATTAGCCCAAATCGCTCCACGGAAAAACCCAGCAAAATTGCTAGCAACCTTCCGCATCATCACTTAGATGTCGCACACATTCAATCATTCTACACCACTTACTAACCTTTGTCAAGCACTTTTTTCAATTTTTTTGAATATTTTTGATACTTGTCCAATTTATCATCCAAATACCATCTGTTTAGAATATTTTTCTTGACAGGACTTTTTATCTGTGCTATAATCAATCCATAAACCATCCATATGGATGATAAAAGGAGGAAATGATGTGACAAACGAAACTGAAAAAATCACAATTAATTTAGGTGTGGTGGACTTGGCACAAATTGATGTGCTGTCAGAACAGGGGATTTATTCTAATCGGTCTGATTTTATACGGATGGCAATTAGAAAGCAGTTGGAAGCCCACAAAGAGCAGGTGGAGCAATCCCTGACCCCTGTTGCTTCTAAAAAGCAATGGGAAAAGGTTATTGGAATTTGGACGATTGACAAAGCAACCCTTGTTGATTGGGGAAATGAAGCCAATAACAAACTTAACATCAGTGTTATTGGGATGCTTATTCTGGGCAAGGATATTACCCCAGAATTGTTTGAAGCAACCGTGGGTAAGGTGGTGGTTCGTGGTAAAATTGTGGCGTCTGACGAAATTAAGACGCTTATCAAGAAAATGGAGTGATGTAGCTATACCACTATTTACCTTTAGAATGGTATTGGTAATGACATTGGTAGGGGCGGGCATTGCCCGCCACAGTTCGTCAGACGATACCGTCCAATCCCAAAGAAAAGTGCAAACAGGAATGGGACGGGCAATGCCCGCCCCTACCCTTATATGTTTTGTTTCTGAAAAAGTGCTTGCAAACAAGACCCATGATGATGTATAATCATCTGTAGGTCTGTTATGGACTGGGTAGCACGCAATGGTGGGGTCGTCTTTGTAGGGAGTTCCCCACCTTGCGTGTTTTCAATTTACCCCTAGTTAAAAATATATTTCCTTATGAAGCCGTAGGTAACGATATTATACAATATTCGATAAGTTACGTCAAGGTCTTTTTGTACAAAATTTGTATAGTTCCGAATTCTGTTGTGTTGTTCCATTTGTTATGATATAATTTCGAGAGAGGTGAAGAAATGAGCCAACCAATGCAAAAACCAACAAAACGTAACAGACGCAGGCTTCGTGTAGAGGTCTTTTTCGCTTTTGTTTTGTTGCTTTTGGGGATTTATGTGGCTGGCTATGTTTACACCCATGTTTTACAGGCGGATGTGGAGCAAATGCGGATAGAAGCAGGATATGTAGACCCGCCCACCGCCTTTAATGGCGTAATAATCCGTGACGAGGCGGTTTATAGGGGCGTGACAGGCGTTAATCTTAATTTTCATGTAGAAGAATTTAGGCGTGTGCGTGCTGGACATATGGTGGCTGGTGGTATTTCTGTCAGTCGTCCTGGGGTTGTTAGTTTTCATGTAGATGGGCTTGAGAACGCCTTTACGCCTGCAAACATGGGCAACATTCCTAGAAATGCCATCCAAGCCCAAACGCAGAGGTACGAGCATTATATTGAAGAAACAGCCGAGGATTATGAAACTCCCATCCGTGATGCTTTTCGTGTTGTACGTGGAAACGATTGGTTTGTTGCCGCATATGTGCCGATGCCATATGCTCAAAACTGGTTTATTGACCTAAGTCTTACTATTTTTATGCAGGATGACGAAGAACTTGTGCCACTCAATGTGTCTGTCTATCGCCTGTTGCATGACGGTGATGATGTCTATGTGGTTTTTCGCACAAACTCCTCTGTTTTACGGTTTATTAACCATCGTTTTATAACATTCCAATTGCAACAAAACCCAGTACAGGGGCTAAAAATCCCCACAACCGCTTTGGTAGAACTGAGTGCCTTCCCCGTCCCTCGTGACTTTGCCTGGGAGCGTTACGGCATGATGACCACAGACCACTACATAGGCAACGGCGAAACTGTGATAGAGCCTGTTTCTGGTTGGGTTTCCAGCGACGGCACAACCTTTTACATATTAGCAGATGGTAGCAATTTGCGGGTCGGTGATACCATTATACATGAAGGCATCCCCTTTACTCTTGATTTTATTAGGGCAGTCCCAGGGGTGTTTGTAGCGAACAGAGGACATGCCCTTTTCCGCCAAGTTACCCTTCCGTTACATTTTGATTACAACAACAGCGGTTTTATTATTTTAGACATAGCCACAAACCCCTACATTCGTCTATTTGACTGGATTGTGGTTGATGGGCAAAATGTCGATAATCGCTTATTGTTAAATTAAATACGGGCTTGACAGTCTGCCCATAATATGGTATCCTAAACGAGATAGTAAAAATAGAATAAGGGGAGGAAGAAAAATGGCATTTTTTCAAAAGGTGAAAGATTTCATCTTTACCAACAATGTAGATGACACTTACGAAGAGGTGGTTGAATACGATTATCCAGAAGCGGATGACATTGAAACCATCAGTTCACTTCGCAATGCTAGAGAGGACAGACGTAGCATAGGGGACACCAAGGCAATTACACCAAGAAGACCAGTTAGCGATAACAGCGATGTACTTTACACATTCACAGAGGACAGGTCATCAGAAATTCTAATATCTGCCCCGCAAAACATTGAAGAAGCAGCAACACTGTCTACCGCTTTGAAAGAGGGCAAAGGTGCTATTGTTAAGCTGGAAAACTTAGATGCTTCTGACGCTCAGCGTATCATGGACTTTTTAAGCGGTGTTACCCATACATTAGATGGCAGAATTAAAGAAATTACCAACCGTGTTTTCATGCTAACTCCAAAAGGCATGGAGATAACCGACGAACACAAAGCAACTTTGGCAAAAAATGGTCTTTTGCCCTCTGGTAAATTTAATCCTTTTAGCCGTAGCAGATAGGTACAATTTATGACAATAGGCGGTGCAATTTCTATAGCCATTTATTGGTTTTCAATGATACTTAGGGTTTCTATGCTTATCAGGGCAATTTTGTCTTGGTTTCCAGGAAACCGCAATGGTTTAATACACACAATTTTGGCATTTATCACCGAACCTTTTGTGGGACCCGTGCGTAGGCTTATTAGCAAATCTCCGCTGGGTGGTGGTATGGTTGACTTTTCCTTTATTGCAGTGCTTTTGCTTATTTGGATTTTAACGCCCATTTTACAGGGATTGGCGTTGCAACTTCCGTTTTAATGCGGGCTTTAATGAGAATGCTAAATCTGTTTCCCTTAGCCGAGAGGTGGCTCGTTGAGAACGAAACAGGTTTATTTTGATTGTGGGGTGTGTAATATGCGAAAAATTGGTATAATGGGCGGGACATTTGACCCAATTCACAACGGGCATTTGCGGGTGGCGGAGGAGGTTCGTCAAGCCTTGGGGTTGGATGAAGTTATTTTTATGCCCGCTGGAAATCCCGTTTTGAAGCAGGACAGAGATGTGACCTCTGCACAGGACAGGTTTGCTATGTGCCTTTTGGCGACTGCAGACAATCCGCATTTTTCTGTCAGTGATTTGGAAATTAAGCGGGCTGGCATCACATATACTGTAGATACCATTTTGGAGCTTCACAAGCTTCACCCTGCCGCAAAGTTGTTTTTTATTGTGGGGACAGATGCCGCCGAATTTTTCCATAAGTGGAGGGGGCATCAGCAGATTTTAGAAAATTGCCAGCTAGTGGTTGTGGCAAGAAATGGGGACGAAAAGCCTGCACGTGATTGTGTCTGTGGGGACTTTCACTGGGTAGAAATTACACAGTTAGATATTTCCTCAACACAAATCCGCCAGCATATGGTGGACGGCAAGTCTATCAAATACCTTGTGCCTGATGGGGTGCGGGAATATATCAATAAACAAGGGTTGTATAAGGGTCAGGTGGCGAATTTATCCACTTTATTGGCTATAGAGCTTAGTCGCCCACGCTACAACCATTCGCTGGAGGTGATGAAGGAAGCACTTGCTTTAGGTCGACATTATAATGCCGATGAAGCAACCTTAAAAAAACTAGAAATAGCGGGACTTTTGCATGATTGTGCCAAAAATATGTGCGAAGAACTGCCTTACAATGAGATTGAGGAAGTTTGTAACCGTAGCGGCTATCCCCTACCCGACTTTTTTAGGAAAGTGCCAATCCTTGCCCATGGCTATATGGGTGCAGTGCTTGCAAAGCGAGTTTATGGCATTGATGACCCAGAAATTTCCTCGGCAATATCTTGTCACACCTTCGGCAAGCCAAATATGTCATTTTTGGAAAAGGTAATCTACCTTGCGGACTTTATAGAACCCACACGCCCAGAAAGCCGAGCAAGAGCCACCGCCAGAGAGCTTGCATATAAAAACATTGACAAGGCAATGATTTTTGTGCTAGAATTAATCATCAACCGAAACAAAAGCCTTGGGCGTGATATTTACCCAAAGTCCCAGCAGGCATTGGATTACTTGGAGGAACACGATGGAAGTTAAAAACATGGAAAAAGAGAAAATTTTTCAAGGTGTAAAGGCGGCTTATAAAGCCGTAGATGATAAGCAGGGAGAAGATATTATGGTGCTGGATATTACCACAATTTCACCCCTTGCAGATTATTTTATAATTGCAAGTGCCAGTAACTCTAATTTGTTAAAGGCTCTTGCTGAAAGTGTGGACGAAGCCCTTGCACCACATGGTATCCACACCCGCCACGTGGAAGGCACTCAGTCCGCCCGCTGGATTTTAATGGATTTCGGAAGTATCATCGTTCATCTTTTCCACAGAGAGGAAAGGGAATTTTATCGCTTAGAGAAACTCTGGGGCGATGCCCGCCACTTGATGGAAGAAGAATTAATATAAGGGGGAAAATTAAATGAAAATCATCATCACCGACAATTACAATACACTAAGTGCAGCCGCTGGGGACATTATTGCCCAGCAAATCAAGGCGAAGCCCGATTCTGTTTTGGGTTTGGCGACGGGTTCCACACCAATCGGAACATACAAACATTTGGTAGAAGCAGGGCTTGACTTCAGCAATGTGCAAGCCTTTAATCTGGATGAATACTACCCAATACCCCGCACCAACGACCAAAGTTACTATTATTTTATGAACGAAAATTTGTTTAGCCAAGTGAATATTGACAAAAAAAATACCCATATACAAAACGGGGAAGCCAGCGACCCGCAAGCGGAATGTCAGCGTTATGAGGATGCCATAAAAGGTGCTGGTGGCATTGATTTGCAATTGCTAGGCTTGGGGCTTAACGGACATATCGGTTTTAACGAGCCAGACAGCCACTTTCCTAAAGCTACCCACCACGTGGCATTGGACGAAAGCACAATAGAAGCCAACAGCCGTTTTTTTGCAAGCAGTGATGATGTGCCACGCCACGCCCTAACCATGGGTATTGGTACAATTTTCAATGCTCGCAAAATCGTCATGCTAATTAGCGGGGAAGCGAAGGCAGACATTGCAAAAGCCGTTATCCACGGCAATATCGACCCGCAAATACCAGCGTCCATCTTGCAACTTCACCCAGATGTTACCATTATTCTGGATAAGGATGCAGCAAAATATGTTAAATAAGATTTTAACCGCAACTTTGCTGGTTTTTGGACTTGCCGTGCTGTCTGCTTGCGGAAACAGTGATAATGAAATACAGACTTTTGCTGGCTTTATCCAGATTGAAGATAACACCCTACATATCACGCCAGTAGAAATTTTTACTACATTTGAACCTACTAACAGATTGGTTCGTAGTCTTGTCCGTGTATTCGACTGGGATGACGTGCAAGGTATGTCGGAATTCGGGTTGGTCAGGGAAAACCATCTGCCAAGTGGCATACACATCCACCCAAATTGGTTTGAGGTAGAAGATTATAGCATCGACACTCTAACCTTTCTCATAACCAACAACACGGAGTTCACCTTCGTTGACAACTTATTACTTTTTGATACCTACCCAGACGGCAACAGACAACGCACAACCAACCAGCTAGACGAATTCTTGAATACCACTTCCCATCCGTGGTACACTTTATAGAGGTTCGAGGCAACAATGTAATACGCTTAGTTCAATATTTTGCGTTTACAATTCAAGGGATGTAAAGGCGGGTTTTGGCACTTGCATAATCTTACCTACTGCATACTCCTGTCTTTTTCCTTATGATAAAGACAGGAGTTGATTTAAGGAGAAATAGTATGAAAAAAATTGTAAAACTGTTTGGTCTTTTTGGTATAATCGCAATCTTTGCTGGTTGCGTATATGATGACATACCGCAGGAGTTTGCCCGAGCTGACGATGTGTCCGAAATTACCGAAACTGCTTATTTAGAAACAACAGGCGTACCAAACTTTGTTGATACACGATTTGAATTGGTTTCGCTTTTGGCTCGCCTAGCTGGTCGCCCAGAATATTCGGATGTTTTTACAGAATATCAGCAGCTACTTGCTGAAACATTTGCAGAATTTGCCGACCATCACGCAGTGTACATGGCACGTGAACTCTCCATTCATTATGATTTTGTTTTTAACATATCATTTCATTTGTATAGAGACGATAGTGGTCTCTTTGTTTTCCAAGATGACATTCAAATGATGGTGAACCGAGCTGTTGACTGGGGTATGTTTGAAGAAGAAGCCTTTTTGGCACTTGTTCCCTTATTCTTAGAAGCGTTAAACCAATTTTACATAGATACAGGCTTTAGGGATTTTCTTGCTTACCATGAAGAATATTTCCTTCAACATTCCGCTATGTTTTACAATAATGTTTACAGTAGGATAAATTTTGAATGGTTTGAACAATTTGGAACAACACGAGAGCAAATGACCGTAATGATAGCCCCATCTGGCTCCAGAAATGGTTTTGGCGGCTGGCGATACGGCTTAGATGGACGAACCTATACTTACGCAGGAATGCCAAGTCATCCCACCTATGAAGGATTTTTTCATCAATTTGTTATTCATGAATTTGCTCATTCCATAGCAAATCCTATTGCTGATGTATGGTATGAAGAAAAAGAGGAATTCTACCGCTGGTCTAACGATTCTTTAGACTTGGTACGCTTTCCAGCCTATAGCGTGGGCTTGATTATGGGTTATGAATACGTTACCCGTGCTTACACCATTTTGTATATGGTTGAAAATCATGAGGTTGATTTGGTTCCGCTTTTGTTTGCTGAAATTCTCGGAGGTTTTCCGTATATCGAGCATGTCTATGCCATGATTACCGACCATGAAATCATCGGGTTTAACTTTGACAGCATCGGCGGAATACTTGGTGCTTTCGGGATTGATTATACACTTGGTGAGGAGCGAATTTTTAACTTTGAGGACGGTGACGTTCTACGATGGCAGGCCGTAATCTTGTCAGGAGCAGAAGGGCTAGGCAATATTATTGCCAGTATGCCCCCTTCTACAGCGTTTGATGGCGATATTTTAGGCACTGGTGTGGGCGATGTCGTTTATGCACATTTCGGAGGTCAAAGGCTTTTGCTTGTTGATATTAGTGAAGGCACACCTTTCGGTATGCCTGGGGCCCGTGTTTATAGTGCCATTCCATTAAATGATTAAATGGTTTTAGTAAGCGTCAAGGACAGGACTTCGCCCACAAGAACAATGGTCGACTATGGTGGAAGTGCGGAACTTAGCGAAACCACGGCAAATTGTGTGGAAATATTGAAAAACGAAAGTAGTGCAATGGGGGAAAAATGAGCGAGAACAACAAAAGAAAGTACGACAATGAAAGTATCAGCCAGCTGAAAGGGGCGGACAGGGTGCGTTTACGCCCTTCCGTCATTTTTGGGTCAGATGGGTTGGAGGGTTGTCAACATTCGATTTTTGAAATAATTTCTAACTCTATTGATGAGGCACGAGAGGGTTATGGCGACCGCATTGAAGTGGTCTTGCACACCGACGGGTCAATTTCCAATATCGACTATGGACGGGGCATACCTGTAGATTATAACAATGCCGAACAAAAGTTTAACTGGGAATTGGTTTTTTGCGAACTTTATGCTGGGGGCAAATACAATAACAATGACAACGACAACTACCAGTTTAGCCTTGGCTTGAATGGTCTTGGTTTGTGTTCTACCCAGTATGCAAGCCGTTGGATGGATGTGGAAATTTTTCGTGACAACCACCGCTACACCTTGAGATTTGAGCGGGGTGAAAATGTGGGCGACTTACAAAAAGAACCTTGTGACTCTGGTTTGCGTGGCACATCCATCCGCTGGAAGCCTGATGATGACGTATTCAAAGAAACCAATGTTCCTCTAGATTTTTTTCAAGATATGCTAAAGAAGCAAGCTATAGTAAATCCCCATGTGACTTTTGTGCTGACCGATGAAGCCAGTGGAGAGGAGTTTGTATATCGCTACGAGACAGGCATTGTAGGTTATATCCAAGAATTGACAGAAGATGAAAATTTTGTCCCCATTACTAGCTTTGACCATGAAACCCGTGGGCGTGACCGTGCAGACCTGCCAGAATATCGCTTAAAATTCAGCATTGCCTTTACATTTGACAACCACAAAAGCACTTGTGAATATTTTCACAACTCCAGCTTTTTAGAATATGGTGGCTCGCCAGAACGTGCCGTAAAATTGGCATTTACATCAGCGATTGACAGCTATATCAAAAATGCTGGTGGATACAAAAAAGATGAGAAGAAAATCACCTTCACAGACATCGAGGACAGCTTGGTGCTTATTTCTTCGTCATTTTCCACAGTTACATCCTACGAAAACCAAACCAAAAAGGCGATAAACAACAAATTTATCCAAGATGCCATGACGGACTTTTTGAAAAAACAACTGTCAGTTCATTTTATCGAAAATAAGACGGATGCAGAAAAAATTGTGACACAGGTGCTTATAAATAAACGAAGTCGAGAATCTGCCGAAAAAACCCGACTTTCAATTAAGAAAAAGCTGACAGGGGGCATGGATTTTACCAATCGTGCAGAAAAGTTTGTAAATTGCCGAACCAAGGATATTACACGGCGTGAATTGTATATCGTGGAGGGGGACTCTGCCCTTGGTGCTTGCAAGTTGGGACGTGATGCGGAATTCCAAGCCATCATGCCTGTACGTGGTAAAATCCTAAACTGCCTAAAAGCCGACTATGCCAGAATTTTTGCCAGCGACATTATAATGGACTTAATTCGTGTGCTGGGTTGTGGCGTGGAAGTAAATTCCAAACACAACAAAGATTTATCAAGTTTTGACATGGATAAGCTGGTTTGGAACAAGATAATAATCTGCACAGATGCAGACTATGACGGCTTCCAAATACGCACGCTAATTTTAACCATGCTGTACCGCCTAACCCCTAGGCTAATCACCGAAAAAAAGGTATATATCGCCGAAAGCCCTTTATACGAAATCACCGCAGGGGACAAAATACACTTCGCCTACTCTGATACAGAACGAAACACCATTATCAAAGGCATCAAGGGCAAATATCACATACAGCGCTCCAAAGGTCTTGGAGAAAACGAGCCTGACATGATGTGGCAAACCACCATGTCCCCCGAAACCCGCAAGCTTGTGCAGGTTTTGCCAGAAGATGTGGCAAAAACCCAAGATATGTTCGAGGTTTTGTTGGGCGACAACATCAAAGGTCGCAAGCAATTTATCGAGGACCATGGACACCGCTATCTTGAATTGGCAGACATCACCTAAATCCTGCACCGCCAAATTTTGGTGGTGCTTTTTGCTATCTGTTTAGTAAAAATATTTTACAAAAAAGTGTTGACAAATTTAACACGGTTGTGTATAATAATTTCAATGAGAATTGAGGAGGTTGATATTAGTGACAACGATGTTCGGAAAATTTTGTAGATTTTTACGCATAGAACATGATGAAGTCCTTCGTGATATGGCAGAAAAACTAGGTGTATCCTCATCATACCTATCGGCGGTAGAAAACGGCAAAAGAGTAATTCCACCTAGTTGGCGCGACAAAATCATAGGATTATATTCTTTGACAAGTGACGAAGTTGACGAACTGGACGAAGTTATATACAAGTCACAACAAGAGATGAAAATATCTATTAACTTGAATAGGTTCTCTGACACTGATAGAGATGAGCTTATGGCGTTTGCCCGTCGTTATGATAAGCTAGATGAAAACACAAAAACCTCACTAAAAGAGTTGTTTGGAAAAAAGGGGGATTAGATGAATAGAAGCACTAAAGCGATTCCGTTATCTAGGTTGAAAATAAGACAAATAACAAATGGTCTTAAGGAGCAGTTTGGTATCCCAACCGACCAACCCTTTCCCGTAGTCAAATTCTTTGAATACATACTAATGGGACTAGGACTTGAGCTTGAAATTGTGCCAGACAAGGACATGGAAGGCATCTACGCAGAGGCTTATCCAGAGCGAGGTCTACTGCGGATAAGCGAATCGACCTACGATGGCGCCTATGATGGAGTACCACGCCACAAATTTACCATAGCACACGAAATCGGACACTTGTTGTTACATACCCCTGATAGAGTAAGCTTTACGAGAACCCCAAACGAAATGAAGTCCTATGAGAATCCAGAGTGGCAAGCCAACACCTTCGCTGGCGAACTACTGGTTCACACGGACTCCATTAAGGGCTTATCAGAGGAAGACATAGCCAAAAAATTCGAGGTTTCACACATTGTAGCCCGTATCCAAAAAGAGAAATCTTAAACAATCTTAACACGGTATCGCAAGTATGTGTTATCAATATAGATTGTGTTGCAAAGGATTTGGATTAAGGGTACAACCACAACTATAGTATAACTTATATCCAACTCCTTTGCAAGCATTTTTTTGCGAAAGGAGGAGCGTTCATGTCAAAAGCGACAATGAACAGTGCGTTGAACCGATTGCGTTCAGCACAACGCAAAGCGGAATCGGACTTACGTAGGCAACACTTAAACATCCGCACCGCACAACAAAGTTTAATTCGTGAAAAGCAGAAATTACTCAACGAATTGCGTCGTCTACACTAGTCCGCCCAACATTTACACCCCCCTGTTAAAGTGGGGGTTCTTTTATCTCCAAAAACTTTGACAACCTCGCAGAATGTCCCAAATTCATATACTCGCCATCCCTGTCATATGCTTAACAAAGCAAATTAAAGGGGGCAATCATTCGTGAAAGCCTATATAGAAGAAAGAGCCGTCGAGATTGCAAACTTCATCGTAACAAGCAACGCAACCGTACGTGAAACTGCAAAAAAATTCGGAATTTCTAAGTCTACTGTACATTCAGAGGTAACGAATGCGAAAGGTTGATTTGGGTAATAGAATAATGCATAAAAACGGCATAGATACTGGGGTTTCCAGTGATTATGCCGTTTTTGGTAAATAGCAAATATGTTGTTGTTTTGTATCGGTAACTTACACTATCAATTATCTATGTCGATTCAATTACCTTTATTGTCCCAGTCTCCTTATCGAAGAATCGTTCGCATCTGCAAATTTTATCGCCATGTCGCTCAACTTGCTTCCTGTACTCATAATATTTTTTTGTAACAAGCTTTAATGGCTCAGGTGTATCTTTGGTATAATGGAGCATTATTTTTTTACGAAGATTTTTACCTGTTTCTTTTTTGTATGCACGACAGATGGCTGCCCTAATCATTTTATCGATTTCTCGAAGTTGCTCAACATCAGTAACCATCATGAAATATCCAATCCAGCTTCGTTTAGGAATTAATTTGCAACACTTTGTACAGAGTCCTTTATTTTCCTTGCATTGCTCAATCAAATCCTCCAATCCAACTATCTTATTATTAATTCGTCTTACGGCGACACGGAAGAAAGCCTCGTCCCAGCTCAACTTTCCATCTTGCGTGTCTACTTCGATTTCACTGAGAGTTTGGGCTATCCTGCTTCTAAACTTCCGAACATTGTCATTTTTTATCCTCAAGCCATTAGGTGATATTTCAAAACCCAGAAAGTCCAACCGTTCATTTTTAGGTGGGCTCAAATCTAATAACTTGGTCTTATTACCGATTTCATGTAAATGCAACTTATCGTTCTGTTGTAGTCGATACCTTATTAACTCATAAACTTCGTTGATTTGTGTCTTATCCTTGAACATAAGAACGAAATCATCTGCATACCTAAAATACTTAAATCCATACCTCGGCATCAGGTTATTAACTACGTACATATCAAAGTTGAACAAAAATACATTTGCAAGCAATCCAGACAGCACACCACCTTGAGGTATTCCTTTGGTACGTTTTTCGGCAATGTATGCACCCTTCCTATACAGTCCCATTTTCTTCGGGCGTATACGATCGACATGAAGAAATCTATAAAGAAACTTATGGAGCAAAACATTCTCCTCTCCGAAAAACAGGCTCATTCTTTCGGCAAGCAAAGTGTGATTGATTTCATCAAAAAATCCTTGGATATCACCATCAAGCACATGACAATATCCATTATCAATAAGTCGCCTGATTTTCTTGACAGCCATTTTTGAGGACTTTTCCTTTCGGTATCCGAAGCTATGTAAATCAATATGTGTGCTAAATTTCTCATCGGCATATTCACCGAGAACATCTGCCATTATTTTTTGGAATATTGTGTCTTGAATTGTGGACATCGAAAGAACACGTATGAATTTATCTTCTTTGCCTTTTTCAGTACCCGCCTTAATTGCATCATCAACACTCACAAAAGGCGGTTTAGGAATTTTATGCTCCTTGAATGGAGCAAACCTATATTTGCCAGTTACACCTTTTTCACAAATAATAGAAATGTGGTCATTAATGTTTGCTAAAAACATTTCGTGAGTAATGTCATCGCTACCTGGATATAAATTTATAACGTCCCCATCATCTGATGGTATCATATCTGTTTTGCTACTCTTCAATTTCTCAAATGTCTCCATGACTTTTTGTGATGTTAGCATAGTTAAAAACCCATCATCAAGACTCCCCATAAATATCCTCCAAAGACTAATGGCGCATCATAATTGATACGCCACTCTTGAGCCGTACACATCTCCCCAGCCCTAACCCCGCAGGGTACACTAAATTGTCTCCGAACTTAAACATCACAAGATCGGGTGATCATGAAACGATTTGTCAAGCATTATTTGCACGAACATCATTATCACTCCCACTATTGGCGGTTGCCACAGACAGACATTCCCATTCTGATTATACCAGACTGGAAATGCCCAGCGGCAATGCCAAACCGAGCAAATGATCTGATCGCACTCTAATGGTGCTACCACAAATTGATTATACCAGATTGTCCCACTTTTTACAAGACTTATTTTCTGAAAAGAAACAAAAATTCGTGTGCTATCAACAGAAAATTATGCTTGATGCTGTTAGTCTTCCAAAAACCTGTTGCCTTGCAGTTATGCTGTTCCTTGACAATAATTTCTTTCAGCGTAAAGCCTGTCCCTTCAAAAATTTTCATCACATCAAAACTCATGGGGATAACGCAACCCTTTTGACGAGTGTCGCCCATAAGAATAGCACAAAACTTTCCCTTTTTCAGCACCCTATAACTTTCTTTTGCAACTGGTTTCATCTGCTCTAAAAAATCATTTACTTTGTAATGCGATAAATCGCCATCAATATCTTCGCTGTATTGAATAATGTTTGCATATGGCGGATGGGTGCAGATAAAATCCACACCCTCATCAGGAACAAAGTGCAAATTTCGTGCGTCACCTTGTTTTATATAAACCTGTCCACCATTCTCCCATTCAAATGCAGTTTTCTCACGGCAACGCTCAAGGGCTTGTGGGTTAATATCCGCGCCTATTATGTTGCGGTTAAGCAGTTTGGCTTCAACAAGCGTAGTACCACCGCCAGAAAATTGGTCTAAAACCAAATCACCCTCGACTGAATATCTCAATAACAAATTGCGCAGTATGTACGGCGACCAGTTGCCTCGATACTTCGCATCATGTGTAGCCCAATTGCCACGCTGAGGAAAACTCCAAACCGTGTTCATTTCAAGCTCAAAATCATCAGGTTCCCATTTCTTTATTTTCATACATCTTCACTCAAATCGATAAACTGTGCTAAGAAAAGCGGTCGGGCATAAAAGGCTCTGCTTGTGCTGCCGTGCCCTGCACCCTTCGTTCGTGGCTGTACATACACACCCATTTTTCCAGTCAGTTTTGAAAATCCTCTTTCTGGGTCATTTAGGCAATCTTGCACAAGCTCGTAATCAGCTCTAACAGCGTTATACAATTCGCCATCTAAGTCCATTGTTGTGACAGAATGAACAAATGTAGGCATATCATAACTTGCGCCAACGGTTCTTGCTACGATTACCGCTTTCTTCAATTTGGACAGCAAGTGGCTTTCTTCAAAACTCGTCCGTTTTACGTTGTATTCGTCTATCATGGTTATTGCCATTGTTTCCTTAAATGTGAGCATACCATTTTTCAGACGTTTTAACGGTACACTTTTCAACTCCCAAGAGCCGAAGTTAGGGCTTTGAGATGAATTTATAGGAATACCTAAATAGCGTTCACAAACATGACCTGCCCAGCCTTTGTTTACCTTACCGTTTGCCGACAGTACAGTAACCTCATATTTCTTGGCTAATTCATGCAAGTCCTGTCCTTCCAGTGCTTTCAATTTACTTACAGCTTCATCACGGTGCATATTGCGCCCTCCATTTTCAATGTTATCCGTTAGCAATAAGCAATTCTCTAACCTTACCACGCTTTGCACCATTAGAATTAATTGCTCTACTTGCTTGTATTCTTGAAATATTGTGAGCAGCGTATAATGTATCGAAAAAATTATCTTGTTCATCAATATTTTTAGGGTCTGAGTTGCTTGCAACGATGTGCGCCCCTCTGTCGCTCATTTCGTCAATGAAAGAGGCAAGTTCTGCTTGTGCAATGTCGCAAAACCCATCTTGCGCATAAGCCGTAAAATTTGCCGTTGTCGAAAGCGGGCGATATGGTGGGTCGAAGTAGACAAATGTTTTGCCATCAATAAAATCTGATGATCGTCTATAATCACCGCAAACTATGGTTATGACTTGCAACTTTTGCGAAACCGCCATAAGATTCGCTGTATCGCATATACATGGATTTTTATAACTGCCCTGCGGTACATTGAAGCCGCCCTTGGAGTTGACTCGGTAAAGTCCATTGAAACAAGTGTGGTTTAGGAAAATAAATAATGCCGCCAATTCCAGTGATTTTCCTCCACTTAACTTTAATTCATTGAACCTATCACGCTTTTTATAGTAAATTATCTTGCGCTCGTCATCATTGGAAGATAGATATTCATCCTCAAATCCGCACAACACACACACCAATTCATCAACAGTATCCCGAATAGATATATAGGTATGAATGAGTTCTTGATTGATGTCGCTAATATAAACCTCTTCAGGAGTATAATGACTAAGCACATCAAACAAAACTGCGCCGCCACCAATAAATGGCTCAGCGTATTTAGTGATCCTTTTGCCCAAGCTGGCAGGATATTTTTTTCTTATCTCGCTCAAAAGCTGCCCTTTGCCGCCAGCCCATTTAACAAAGGGCTTTGCTGTGATAGTTTTGCTCATTGCTTACCCCCGATATTGAAATTCTTTATGTTTTAGTAGCTTGGCTTGCTTCGTCCGTCCATCAGTGGGCTTTTTTGTACCTTTGGGGATAGCCTACATATTTCCGAGGCGATTAGCGTTATTAATTTTACCTTTTTCGCATAACGTCTGAACTTGGCGCACCTTTATGCCCCATTCCTCGGCAGCCTGTTTCGTTGTCATGTACTCCATCTTAAAGCACCTCCCTGGATGCATGGGCGGGCAGTTCACCGAAGGCGAACGACCAGCCAACTCATATTTGATTATATCACGCAAATACGCATAATACAATATACAATCGAACAATATTTCCGAAATGGCGTAAAAGCCGACATCTCTACTTTTGATAAACAGTTTTCAAAAGAAGTGGCAAGCAATGTATTTGTTGCACAAATACAGCTTGCTGAGGGAAATCCCTCAAACTCTCTTTAGCAAAACCGCTGATTAGCACTTTTGCTTTAAGCCTCGCTTTGCTCGTCTGCTCGCTCCCTGCGGTCGTTTAAAATATTTGGAGTACAAAAGATACAAACAAAGAAAAGACAAAAAATAACCGCCACCGAAAATGTGATTTCAACATCTCGGCGGCGGTTATTCATTTCAAATTTATGCAAGTAATTTTATATTTTTTTAGTTTTTGCCCAAATTATAATGATTGCAACTGTCGGAATATGCCTTGTATACCTTCGCCGCCTACGATTGTTTCGTAGTATTCGGCGTTTACCATTTCGCCGAATACATTGAAGCAGTAATCGTATTCTGAATCAGGTACATTGTATTTTTCAGCAAATAACAACTTTCGTTTTCCGTGTTCGTCTATGAGTACCTTTCGCCTTTGGATGGCTATATATTCTTCTGACTGCATAAATTCATCTCTTATGCGCTGTGCAAGTGGTGTTATTTTGCTTTCGATTAGCTTATAAATTGTATCTTGGTCAGTATTCAACTTGTCGGCAATGTCGGAAGTTTTTTCATAATATTCGCCAAGACTAAACCAATCGGTAGCAAAGGCATAGTAATTGATTGTAGTTACCACGAATTGTTTCTTGGCAACTACACCATTTATCCGCTTACTTTCATGGATAGATATTTTATAGGCTTTCTTTATGGGGCGTTTGTATCGCTCGCCGCACTCGAAATATCCGTATTGCGGAATTGTTCTTGTGTAGTTAAAGGGATTTGTTTCTACCATTAAATCTTTGTAAGCACCAAGAGTATCCGCTCTTTTTAGTTGTAGTTCTTGTATAACACAATACATTTTATCATCCTCTCTATTTTGATTTGCTGTAGTTACTATGGAAATTCTCGTGGTAACTACAGATTTTTGCATTGTATCTTGACTTGCATAACGATACTTGCTACAATTTAAGTGTAGTATATTATAATTGATAAATCAATAGCATTGCAATGCATCCAGCAAAACGCAATTATAATCAACAAGGAGGTCGAAAATTTATATGAATGACAAAGATAATTACTCCTTGCCTTTTCCCCGGCGTTTACGTTTGCTATTTGACGAAACGAGAGCAAATCAAACGGAAGTTGCCGAGTACGTAGGGGTATCTCGCCAAGCCGTATCTCGGTGGATGAACGGCAAGACCACACCTGATTGCTATAACTTTAAGAAGGTAACAGAGTTTTTCAAGGCGCCGCTTGAATATCTCTACGGCGAAACAGATAGCAAAGTTAGCGAAAACATCCATCTTGCTGAAAGCCTTGGGCTGTCCGATAAAGATATTACCAAAATGCAAAGCTGGGCATCTGATAAACGAAAAGGGCTATCGTTTCCGTTATCAGAAATACTATTGGATGTAATATCCAACAATGATTTTGACAAGTTCATTAAGCGGATACAACTTGTTATTGCTGAGCATATCGAACATCACTTGCATAAAGAACATGGGGGTAATCAAGAATTTTACAATAGTGAGCAGGTAGTCGAGGTTTCTAAGCGTGATTTAGACAATCATGCTCGAATTGTCGGCATGAGGGCAATCGAAACCGAAGATTTAGCTACATTCTACCAATATCAAGCATTGCAGCATCTTGAGAGGGTGTTGGAATCGTTACCTGATGAGTATTACAGGGCGTATCATTCTGAATTAAAGCAAGAGAGTGAATAAGTGGTAAATATTCTTGTTTTACGCTCGTTTTATTTTAGTAATGTTATATATAATTGCACTCCATAATGTACGACATAATTACTTGCGTGAGCGATATAAATGTGCTATAATTGTGATATGTAGCTGTTATTAATTATCAAGACAACAAAATCCAACTCTACAAAGGGGGTCTGCGACGGCAGGACTGAAATACCAAAAAAGCAACATATTCACCACCTACGACTCATATGTTTATAGTGAGCAAGCCGTTAGGGGGATTTGTAGGTGAAGGCAACTAAGCCAAAAGTAAACTTCCGATACCATAATCCAAACACCGAAGAAGAAACCCTTAAATTTGTGACAAAGCTGTTTATTGAAGCAAGTAAAGTGAAGTTTGAAAATGTGATGCGAATTACTGCATTACAAGAAAATGAAAGTGATATAGAAAAGGAATCCTCATAGTTTGGGGGTTCTTTTTTATATTGCAATTGCTGCATTTATTTGATATAATATAGATGTATTAGTTTGATTTTAATTTATACGAAAGTAAGGTGCTACTAATGAACATCGTTGGCTATTGTAGGGTTTCTACAGATACAAGCGACCAATTAAACAGTTTAGAGGCTCAAAAGCAATTCTTCGAAGAGTATGCACAAAAAAACGGACATAACCTTGTGCGGATTTACGCCGATGAGGGCATCTCTGGAACGAAAACAAAAAACCGAAAAGAGTTTTTGCGGTTAATGCGTGATGCGAATAATGGGCTTTTTGATATGGTGGTTGTCAAGGATATATCTCGCTTTGCCCGCAATACAGTTGACTTACTAAACAGTACACGCCAGCTTAAAGCCTTGGGTATTGAAACTTTATTTTTAACAGCCAACATGACTGTACTAGGTAATTCGGAATTTGTGTTGACCATTTTTGGAGCATTAGCGCAAGAAGAAAGTGCCAACACATCTAAGCGTGTTAAATTTGGAAAACAACGCAATGCAGAAAAAGGTCGTGTTCCTAATATTGTGTATGGCTATGACAAAACAAAGGGTGACTATTTTAATCTGCAAATAAACGAAGGTGAAGCAAGAATTATACGACGTATTTTTGATATGTACATCAAAGAAGGGTATGGAGCAACCAAAATCTCTATTATACTCAATGATGAAGGGCTACGGACTAAACGTAACTCCAACTGGTCGCAAAACGCTGTTGCCCGGATATTAAAAAATGAGTTGTACATCGGTAAAATCATCAACGGCAAGGAGGAAATAGCAGATTTCTTGACAGGTGTACGCAAGCCAAAGGATGAGTCTGATTGGATGGTTGTTGACCGTCCAGACTTGCGAATCATTGACCCGGAGATTTTTCAAAAGGCACAGGATACTTTAGCTGGTCGGCATGATGCCTTTAACATAAATCGTGAACGCCAAAGCAATAAGCATCTGTTTAGTACGCTCATAAAATGTAATGACTGTGGTTATTCCTTTCGGCGCACCGTCCACACTTACAAAAATACTTATATCCGCTGGGTATGTAGTGGACGCAATTCAAAAGGTACAGGCAGTTGCGATAATAAGACCGTTATAGATGAAATGGAACTCATCGAATCCTTGCAAGACTACTTTACAGGGATATTAAGTAATAAACCGTCAATCATTAAACATGTTACAAAGGAATTTGTCAGCATCTATAAAACCAAAAGCGATAATGAGCATTACGAGTCAGAATTAAGGGACAAGTTATCAAAGGCACAAAAAACACGGCAAAAGTATATGGATATGTATACCGATGACCTCATAAGCAGGGAAGAATTGCGAGATAAAATGAATGCCTTAAATACCGACATCGAAAAATCCGAAAACGAATTAAAGCTGATTACTTATAACCTTGACAAAGGCAACCAGCTTGAAGAACTGCTATCACACACATTCCAAACAATTGAGGATATTGTATCAATGGAAACCCTCACCAATGCACAACTAAAACAAGTCATCAAAAAAATCGTTGTAAGCCATGATGGGAACTGTGATATATACCTCCATCTATTCGGTGATATTGGATTGGACGAAACCTATCTAATTAGCGACAACCAAACATGAAGAAGCGTAATTTGGTGTCGGTTAAATATGTTATTGAGTATGGTAAGTAAACCCCTAAATAAAACAGCGAGAGGGCTACGCACCCTCTCGCTGTGAATTTTCAAAGATGTTTTTGTATCCAACTCTCCCGCAACTCTCCCAATTCGCCTTTTACAATGGGAGAGTTGGTGTCGCTAGATTAGAAAAGGGGAGGTCTATGACAACGATATCACCTTTTACAAATCCGCCCACGCTTCATCCTCCTCTGGTGTGTCCCAATATTTAGCCAAAGATGCTTCTGTTAAAAGCATAGTTTCTGGGATGCTGTGCTTTAGCTTCAAAAAGTTTACAAACTTTACTACCTCGGTATATTCATTCTCTGGCAAAGCCTTGATTTCATTCATTAATTTTTCAGCAGCAATCATAGCCAATCCACCTTTCCGCCTTAATAAATATAGACCACATTCACTTTCATCATCAAAAGGCAAATGCTTCTTTCACAATCACCTTTCCCAAGAACACATCAACAGCCGACTTAACATCAGGACAAACACGCCATAAAACACTTTACACACTCTTGTTAAGTTCGAAATTCATTTCAAAACCAACATTCATCGACATAAACACAACCTCACTATAATAATATACCCAACGGCAAGATTTGTCAAACTCAAACTTTTGTCTGGGTAATGCAAACCCGTGCAACCTGATTATGCTCATCAAGTCTTGTTATATGACGCTTCGCTTCATTTCATGCGTGCAGCTACGTACCGCCAGTTTTATTAGCGGTGCCAGCACGCTTAGCCTTGCACGTGTGCCACATAATTATTGCATACGTACGACAGTGCAATTTTACGTCAGAAATTTCAACTACGTTCAAATACATATGTTGATAATTGCAATAGTAAAGACACATCTTAACCAAAATTAAATCACCACTTGTAATTTATCTATATCTATGTTATGATGGTTACAATGCTCCAAGGAGGTGTTTGGGTTAATGATAAAAAGAGAAGAATATATGAGCCGCATACGACCGTTTATAGGCAACGAGCTGATTAAGGTCTTGACAGGCATACGTCGTAGCGGAAAGTCCGTTATGCTTGAGTTAATTAAACAGGAACTAATTGAACAGGGCGTATCTGATTCGCAGTTTATAAGCTTCAACTTTGAAGATATGCGTAATGCCTATCTTTGCACAGCTGAAGCTCTGCATAAAGAAGTGACGCAAAAGACAATGACAATCAAGAACAAGGTGTATCTGTTTTTTGATGAAATCCAAGAGGTTAAGGACTGGGAGAAATGCGTAAATTCGTTTAGAGTGGAGTTTGATTGTGACATTTACATTACAGGCTCAAATGCCAAATTACTTTCTGGCGAACTCGCAACTTGTCTAGCGGGGCGGTACGTAGAATTTGTAATTTATCCGTTCTCTTTTGGCGAATTTATAGAAATACTCGGCTCTGTTAAACAAAATATCACGAAGCAGGAAGTGTTCACGAAATATTTAACTTTTGGCGGTATGCCGTATCTTCACAACTTGCGTTTTGAGGAAGCTCCCTCACTAATTTATCTGCAAGACTTGTTCAACTCCGTTGTTCTTAAAGATATTGTAAAGCGGAACAATGTGCGGGATGTTGATTTATTAGAACGTATAATTGCATACGTATTCAGCGGTATTGGCACAACATTTTCGGCGGCATCTATATCAAAATATTTTAAGAGCGAAAACCGTGTAGCAGCTCCAGAAACCATTATGAATTATATCAGTTATTGCATGGATGCGTTCTTGTTTTATCAAGTACGCAGACAAGACCTGCAAGGCAAGAAAATGTTGGCTATAAACGAAAAATACTACGCCGCCGACCACGGCATACGTGAAGCGGTCTATGGTGGCAACATGAAGGACATCAACCTTATTCTTGAAAATGTGGTTTATGTGGAGCTACTACGCAGAGGCTACAAGATAACTGTTGGCAAAATAGGAACGAAGGAGATTGACTTCGTTTGTGAGAAACGAGGCGAAAAACTCTACGTGCAAGTGACATACTTATTTGCATCAGACGAAACCACTCTGAGAGAGTTTGGTGCATTTGATTCTGTCAAGGATAATTTCCCGAAATACGTGGTATCTCTTGATGAGTTTAATATGAGTCGTGATGGGATAAAGCACAGGAACATTAGGGACTTCCTACTTGCAGACGAATGGAATTAGGTAAAGATTGCAACACATCAGAAATGTGAAAATGTAAAGTGGGGTCGATTGACATTGCCAAAGCCATCCAGTCAATCAATAATTGGCTAGATGTCTTTTTAATGCGTGAGACTTACCTCTCTCCCCAAATATTCCTTCTATACTCTGTAGGAGAAACCCCCATCTTTGCCGTAAATTGTCTAATGAAGTAAGTATCGTGCTTAAACCCAATGGCTTCTGAAATTTCGCTTAGACTTAGCTTTGTGTGACTTAGGGCTTCGGTAGCGATTTTAATGCGGTGTGACAACACATAATCCATCGCAGTGCGACCCACTTGTGCTTTGAACTTACGGTTTAGCGATGTGCGGTTTAGATGTGCTACTTTACATAACGCATCCAGCGTAATTTCGCTTGCGTAGTTAGTGTGTACATATTCCAAAACCAAATCTATCTGAGATTTTTCTCGTTTTATAGTGCCTGGCAGTTTGCGACCCGCATAGATGTCCTCCAATAGGTATAGCGTTTGCAGTAGATAGCGGCGTATACGGCACGTCCACATACCATCGCTTTGTGCGCTGGTTTCCGTACCCATGATTGCCAGCCATTCAGAAATGCGCAGATATGTTTGCGGTGGCAGGTCCATTGTGCCGTCATAATATTCGTCACGTTTCAAAAACAGGTTCATTAGGTTGCGGTCATGCTCGTCACTCAACTCAATAAAGTCGTTGTTTGCCAACCTCTCAAAGGTCAAGTTGTAATTTAGAAATCCAGGGATGAAACTAAAGGACTTGGCAGCAAGACGTGAATACTCCTCAAGCTTCATCTCGTCGTATTGTGATAGTAACATAATGGACGGAGCTGTCAGTGTGACGGCTTTTTTATTTAATACAAAACTGGCTCTACCTTGTGTTATAAGAACAAGCGTGACACGATTGGACATTGGTGGGTTTTCAAACTTTTGATTGGACTCAAACTCAATATCAACAATTCGTGGTGGTCTGTGGCGACAAATTTGTGGCATCTCTCTACCTCCGCTGCAGATAGTATAGTTACAAACTTCCTTTTGTTTATTGTAACACGTTTGCGAGCATTGTACAATAAGTACAAATGTTTTTAGGGGTGATGCTTATGAAAAAGAGGACACTGGGACAAAGGTACACGCATTTTGTAACAAAAAAGCCACTTTTTTTCTATGGATTTATTTTTATGGGGATTGGGTTGTTTCTATGGCTAACGCTGACAACATCAATCGAAACAAACGAAGGGGTTCAATCACTTTTCTATACCATCTTTATGAGGGCGGGGAGTGGGCTATGAACACAAAAAATCTGGGTTACTTCAGTGCGATTGGTTTTATGTCAAAATACATAGGGCGTTTCAAGGGCAATTTTATCATGTTCTATTTTGGATGGTTTTTCAGTATGTTACTTTCTGTCGTCATGCCCATTTTATTCGGTATAATGATTGACGAGATAGTACACCACCAAAACGTAGATTCGTTTTTAAGCATTAGCCTTGTTTTCGTTGTTATGTCAGTGTTTTCCTGCATTTTGTATTTTTTGATTTATGCACAGTATCAATATTTAACGACAATGTACTGCTTCAGCATACAGCGTGATATTTTTCGTCATTTTAACAAATCTTCATCGCAACATCTGGCAAATACCAAAAGTGGCGATGTCGTAATGCTAATACAGCAATATTCTCGTGAGTGTATGCACTTTGTTGTACGCAATATCGTACATACCGCAAACAGCATCCTTGAACTGATATTGTTGACAACATTCTTGTTTATCATCAGTCCGCAAATTGGTGTGCTGGTACTTGTTTCCGCACCCTTATCCGTTTTTGTCAGTGCAAAATTCGGTAAAAAGATACGCAATTATTCCAACGAGCAACGTGAAATTTACGGCGTATATGTCAGCTTTGTTTATGAAATTTTCACTGCTATACGTGACATAAGGCTTCTTGGTGCAACAAGAAAGGTTAATCGTAACGTAGTTAGCTGGCACAAGCGAATGTTCAAAGTGGATAACAAGGCTAAAGTGTCCACGATTACAGCACAAAATATCATCACAGGAACCAATTTGGTATTGCAGTTATCAATTTTCACATTGGTAGCATGGCTTGTTGGGCTTGGCGAAATGACCATCGGCACACTCACTATTGTGTTGGCATATTTTGCTGCACTTACAAGACTGGTAGAGAGGTTAAGTGGCTCATATTTAGATGCCCAAAACCGCATTGGTTTCATTCAACGTATTTATGATTTTATGCACTCGCCAACAGAAGATGGCTGGTCTGGCAAAAATGAACTTGTCATTACAAATGGCGAAGTAATATTCAAAAACGTATCATTTGCGTATGAAAACAACAAAGATGTTCTACATAATTTTAATCTGCACATTAATGCTGGCGAGCGGTTTGCACTGTGTGGTAAATCTGGTTGTGGTAAAACAACACTGGGCTATATGCTTATCGGTTTTTACGAAGCACAGTCGGGTGAAATTTTGATTGACGGGCAAAGGCTGGCGGATTGCACACTTCACTCTATACGTAAAAATATAGGTGTGGTATCACAGGATGTGTTGCTGTTCGATGGCAGTATCAAGGATAACTTGCTATTAGGCAAGCCAAAAGCGAGTGATGATGAAATCCGTGTCTCTTTGAAACAAGCTGGCATCTGGGAATATATCGAAACCTTACCAGACGGCATAGACACCGTAATTGGTGCAAGTGGTACAGGCTTGTCTGGCGGACAAAAACAACGCATATCCATAGCACGTATATACCTCAAAAATCCCAAAATAATTATATTTGATGAAGCAACAAGTGCATTGGATGACGAAACAGAACAACAAATCCATGAAGCATGGCAAGCGGTTTTGGCTGATAGAACAGCAATCGTCATAGCCCATCGCCTAAGCTCTGTCATGTTATGTAATCGTACTGCCATTATCGAGGGTGGTAAAATTGTGGAGCTTGGTGTGCCACAAGACATGGTGAGCGATAACGCTGGTTTCAGAAACCTTTTTGCTGTGAAGGAGGTGCATTAGTATGCTGTCAAAACAAAAATATAGACTGACCGTTCTAAAAGCCTTACGACCCTTCTCCGTTGGCATAAACCGTTTTATGATTATAAACTGCATTATTAGTCTTGTAGTGATGGGTCTAAGTTTCATACAACCCCTGTTTTACGCTATGTTTATTGATGATGTAATATTGGGCGGGCAATTCTCTCTGATGGTTGTTGTTGTAGTGGGTTACCTTTCCGTTTTCATCTTGAACACGTTGCTTTCCTATGCAAAAAACTATAGCACTAACCGATGGGTTAATCGTGTTACTTTTCGTGCTAAAATGAAGATATTGAAGGGCTTTTTTGGTCGTGACTTTACGGAATATGACGGACAAAGTGTGGGTGATATGAAAATGAGGCTTGAGGACGACATCACCTGCATTGGGGATTATGCCGAGGTGCAAACCACGGGCTACATAACCGCTTGCATAACCCTCGTAATTGCAACTATTTTGTTGTTTATTGTGGAGTGGCGACTAGCCATATTTGCCATTATTGGGATACCCACCACCCTTTGGCTAGAACATATAGTAGCAAAGCGTGAAGCCAAGGTTTTAGAATGGCAACGAGAAAACAGCCAAAAGATGTCCAGTTGGCTTCATGCGTCCGTGCAAGGTTGGCGTGAAGTCAAGGCATTGAACTTACAAAAGCACGAGGAGAGACAATTTCTCGGTCACATACGCAATTTTGCTATATATTACAGCACATGGATAAATTATTGGGTTGCACGGGCTATCATCATCCCAAGTATTAAAGAAGAATTTGTTATGCGTTTTGGTCTATATTTTTTCGGCGGATTGTTGATTATTGGTGGCAATCTAGGCATTGGCTCATTGTTGATTTTTATGCAGTATTATGCAATATTGTCAGGTGCATTGGAAACGGTTTCACGAACAGATGCGGAGCTTCTTTCAGCTAAACCGAGAAGTGAAAGGTTGCTGGAGGAGCTGAACGCAAGTAGAGCTTTCATCAAGAATAGGAACTATGAAAATCCCGAGGGTAACGGCTCAATAGAGTTTAGGGATGTGAGTTTTTCATATCCGCTATCTGACAAGGCAGTCATTAGCAATCTAACCTTTTCTATTGCTAAGGGTGAACGTGTGGCGATAATGGGCAAAAGTGGTGCAGGAAAGACGACAGTCTTAAAATTAATGCTGGGGATGTTGAAGCCAACATCAGGGGAAGTGCTGTTTTCTGGCAAACCAGTTAAACACATTAGACCTAACGACCTGCACAAGTATTTTGGATTTGCCATGCAGGAAAACATCCTTTTCGACACCTCAATAAAAGAAAACTTACTCTATGCCAAGCCAGATGCCAGTGACGACGAGCTTGCCGATGCTTGCAGAAAAGCCTTTATATTAGACTTTATAGAGGACTTGCAGGACGGTATGCACACAATCGTCGGCGAGCGTGGCGTAAAACTTTCAGGCGGTCAAAAGCAACGCATTGTTTTGGCTAAACAGTTTTTGCGTGATGCGGACATCTTTGTTTTCGACGAAGCAACCAGTTCATTGGACCAGTATAGCGAAAATATGATTCAAGATGCTATAGGAAATATCGACAGGGACAAAACTATAATAGTAGTCGCACATAGAGAAAGTTCTACTTCACTGTGTGATAGGATAATATCTATGTGAATGAGAACCAACCTTTGACAAACATATCTATCTGTATTTAACAAAAATACTAAATATAAAAGTCTATAGCAAACTGAGAATGGTATAAAAATACTTTAAGACCTCAATGTGGTCGGCAATTAGTCGTTCGGGACTGAAAACCTCATGTTCCCAGAAGAATATCCTTCTGGTGTTGCTGGTTCGGTAGACCCTATCTACGTTATGGTGCTGATGCCAATTGTTTTGTGCTAGTACATAGATAGACATAATATGGGAATGCCACCTAAATCGTCGGACAAACAATTGGGAGAAGCAGTCCGCAAATCGTTAGTGCCACCCGCTAGGACACTACCTTCAACCGATTTATTTGGTTTCAATACCATTGATAGTTTGGGTTCTTACGACCCTTTCGACCCAGAACGTGACGGAATCGAGAGTTATGCACACAACGCCTTCAGTGGTGTATTTTACAATCACCAAGCTGAAGCTGTCAACTTAATGACTGTATACATACTACACCACATCAAAAAGGTGAATGCAAGAGTGGATGTTAACGGCATAGCAGAAAACTTAACCGATACAGATACTACCTCTCATCTCGTTGGTGAGAACTGGAAGGGTAGGTCGCTGCTCGGGCATTTTATCAGCGATAACTGCATCTTCCAACAACAGCGATTCGTAAATGAGTCGAACGCTGACTTCACTAGAATCTTCACTGACAAGTTAGACGCAATCTTTGCAACGGCAAAAGAGAACGACTGCACTGTACAGATTTTCCGTGACATTCTGCATTCAGTTGCACTACAGCTTTGCTTTAAGTATGGCTTTGATAACAGTCCTCTCCGTGTATATTCCACCATACACACAGCAATCGACCTGCACGAATCAGGTGACGTTGTCACTGCCGAAATGATGAGTGGCGGTGACTACAGATATTACATCAACGAACAAATAATGTTACGTCAAAGTGATGTTTTATCTGGTGATACCTACATAATCAACAAAGATGGCTTGAGCCAATTCTGCGACCTCATGGAAAGCCTTGGTTTGGCAGAACAAAGAGGGCATCATCAGATTGCAGAGCGAATCCGTAATCTGTAATACTGGTCGGTGTATCTCAGCCTTGTCGCCGAAGGTGCTTGAAAGCATAAAAATTCAAAGTATATAGTGTGCCGATTTAAGTTTTCGCCGAGTTGTGATGAGTTGAGACTAAATATAAAATGAAACAACAAAGAAACACTCGGCAAAACACTTGTTTTGCACGATTTATTAGACATTGGCACAATCAGTACAATGACGATATAGGTAAAATAGCTCCTTAGATATGATTTATTGGGCGACACTGCAACTTGAACCATGCCACGGAAGCAAAACGCCTCAAAGAGACTCTTTCAAACAAAACAAAATCTAGGAGGATTCAATTAATGGATACAAATAAATTTTATCAGTTAGCATTTAGTTCAGATTT
>Ga0123352_10000950_pt1 | contig 37198 bp, 27 predicted proteins | sample TergutLab28metaG_FD_89700 | JGI IMG/M metagenome (GOLD analysis project Ga0123352, IMG submission 89700) | Labiotermes labralis P1 segment gut microbial communities from Petit-Saut dam, French Guiana - Lab288 P1 | ecosystem: Host-associated > Arthropoda: Insects > Digestive system > Gut ... | reverse complement strand
GACGGTTATAGGAAATACGAGAGGTCGAGTTGACCGACCGTTTGCGGGCGAAGGGGACGCGCAGCTTGAGCTGACCGCTGTCGGAACACTTGGCGGACAGACTTTCAGACAAGTTTTCGCGGTCGTGATATTACGACAAGACGACGGCACAGGATTTGACGAATTAAGAGACCCTATGCATATGAGTGATGAGGCGTTTTTTGGTGCGTGGAATCCGAATTTAAACGATGGTGATGGTGGTTGGGCAATCAATCCGGTGTTGAGATATGATTTATTTCCCGACCTTATATACGTTATGCAAGCGGCGCAGCGCGGAGATTATGAGGCGGCAAAAGCGCAACTTTTAATTTATTACAGAAATCGTGATTTCGGGCTAAGTTATAATGTTCCTATGCGTCCGAATTCATTTGCCGCTGAAATTATGGTTCGAAAAGTTATGGGCTGGTGGCAAGTTGATATTCCGGTTGGAATGACTTATGTCGGGCCGGAATGGGCATGGCATACTATTGATTTGAACCTTTTGCCGATAAATTATACGACACCGAGAACATTCTTTTTAATGGACTATGACATGGACGGAAGCTATATTGAGGTAAAAAGTCACAGATATGGCAACGGGCAGTTTGGAGCCGAACTTATCCTTACTATCGACGGTATACATCGGGTTTTTCCGGTGCATTCGGATATGTTTATAAGCGCGGGCGATAATATTGGTGTAAATTTCGGTGATGTTGAAATTTTGATTGCCCGCGAGGCGGAAGGCGAACCTATGACGATGGTAGATGACAATCCTGTTCGAACTCCTTTCGGCTCGGATACAGGCCGCCCTTATTTATACTTTGACACCGGAGATATAACCGGCATTACATCAATGCAGCTTAGGTTTTACGCAAGAAGTAGTGTTGATCGCGAGAAGCTATTGTTCGCTTTCTTTCCGAGAAGTCAGCAGGTTATTAACTCTGTATTTAACGAGCAGGCATTTACTTGGAGCGGTCACTCGCCGATGATTTTCAACTATAATGCAACAGGATATATTTGGTATCGCGGCACATCGGGGTTGTGGAATCTTGAAATGGAGTGGATGAACGTAATGCCTCGCTTGCAGCCTATTGAATGGATGGTTGAGCGATATCGTCGAACGGGAGAAGAGATATTTGGATATAGGGCTTTAGAATTTGTAATCAGTATGTATGAGCATCAGCCCGACGTTGGATTTCCGCGCCGTTTGGACGCGGGGTGGCGGGTTGAACGTTTAAACACGCTTCTTTTCGGATTGTTAGACAGCAACCTTATGACGCCCGAAGTGCTTACCACGCTTTTAAAATATATTCATGAGCATGTGCGCGTCGGCGGCTTGCAATCGACCACTATAGGAGGCGCGTTTAACCAGGTTGTCGCACAACTTTATGGTTCGTTCCAAGCTATGGGATGGCATCCTGAAATACGAATAGACGCTGAATGGGAGCGAGCGAAAGTTTCACTTTTAGGTGTATTTGATTTGCAATCGAATCCCGATGGAAGCTATGTTGAATCGACTACCGGTTATGTGTTCGGCGTTTTATACGAGCTTATGACAATGCTTGAACTGATATCCATGCACGATGATGAAGACGACCCGCAGTATGTCGCTTTGCTTCGCCATTTTCAAATGCTTACAAGATATTTTATTGATTTGAACATGCCGCACAGAGAGACGGTTCCATGGGGAAGCGGCGGTAGATTTGACGCTGTAGCTCAGGCTTATGAACGGCTGATCAGTCGCTTTCCGGCAGGCGACCCTTACGGGCATATCACATACTTATATACTCATGGAGACAGAGGCACCAGACCTTACTGGTATTCGGCTATATACCCATGGAAAGCAATCGCGTTTATGCGAAGCGGCTGGGAACGCAATGATTTTGGGGCAATGATAAGCGCGACCCACGGCGGGTCTCACTCTCACCCCGACGATTTGGCGCTTGACGTGGCGGCTTTCGGAAGATTTTTGTTAATCGAAGCGGGTCAAGGCGGATACGTTGCGGGTTCTCCGCTTTCGGGCGTGGCTAACCAAACATTCTCGCATAATACGATAGAAATTAACCTCAGAAATCAAATAAGACATGGCGGCGAAGCTAATTTTAATCAGCCGCAAACAATGTTGCTTACGACAAACAGGATATTCGACTTCCTTGAAACAAACTCGGAAAGAATCTGGCCGAGACTGCTTGGTAATGACGGTTGGGAATCCGGATTTGCTATACAAAGAAAAGTATTCTTTGTTCACAATAGATTTTGGATAGTCTCTGACGCTATTTTCCCTGACGCGGAATCGATGGCCGCAGAAGAAGCAAATCTTTTCAGACAAGTATGGAGACCCGATCAAAGGAACTTTTTAACGGTTGATCCGCATACAAAAGTCATGACGACACACTTCGGAACAAACAGCGCGAATATCCAGGTTGTTCCCGCCGACCCTGAACAACTTACGGCGAGAATTGACACCAACTGGGGAACAAGTCCGCAGTATGGTTACATGCTTAGCGATTTTGTTTCATATATGCGCGAAGACCATGTTGGAAATGCGACATTCGACACTTTGCTTTTCCCTGACCCGGCGGGTCAAAGAACTTACGTGTCTGTTGACAGAATTCCGCTTGGCGTACCGACATACCTGGCGACCGCTCTTAGAATTAATATCGGTACGAACACAGGATTCTTCTACTCAGGAAACGATTATCACCCCGGATTCCGTCCGGCGATACCAAATCCACCGTCGATACCGCTGCCATCCGGCTGGCAAAGACCGACATGGACGCCGGAGCCATGGGAAACATTCGGATTTCCGACAAGAACATTTGACAGATTTACAACAGACGGTCAAATGGCGTATGTAGAGCTAAATTCGGCGGGCGAGCCTGTAATGATGGCGTTAACGAAGGGGTCATTTATCCGGCAGGACGGCGAAATGTTAGTGTCGGCTAACGATCGAATGGCTGATTTAGGGATAAAATGGGAACACCGGACGTTGCATATTTCAACTGAGTCGGCGGATATTCCGGAAGGCCTTCAAATCCGATTGGAACGCCGCATGGATCGCGTAATGCACAACGGAATGCCGCGAAACTTCTCGCAAGCGAATAATATTATAACTATCGGTGACGTTATACCGCCACCACCGCCACCGCCGCCACCACCACCGGTTGGCAGACCTGACGGAGGCGGAAACCTATCGGCGCCGCCGCCGAACGGCGGAGGCGGAGGCGGAATGCCGCCACTACCACCGTTACCACCGATAAACGGAGATGACAACGGCGGAAATGTAAGTGATTTGCCGTTTTCGGACATCGAAAATCACTGGGCGCGAAACGAAATTCTTGAAATGTACGCACAAGGCGTGGTGAACGGCGTTGGCGACAATACATTTGCGCCGGACGCGAACATAACGCGCGCGCAATTTACGGCAATATTGGCGAGAGCGCTTGCTTTGCCGCAAGTTGTGGGCGAAGAAAGTGGTCAGATATTCGCGGATGTGAATCGGGACGATTGGTTTGCGGCGTCTGTTGCGGCGGCGTACAACGCGGGACTTGTGAACGGTTATAACGGCGCGTTCCGTCCGAACGACGAGATTTCGCGCCAAGAAATGGCGATCATGCTGATGACGGCGTTCAGACTTGCGGGGCTTGAAGTTGAAGAAAGTGCAGATTTGAGCGAGTTTAGCGACGTTTCGCAGATTGCGGAATGGGCGGCGGACGCAGTATCTGCGGCGGTTGGCGTGGGACTAATGAGCGGAGTTGGAAACGGCGAATTCTCGCCGAGAACGTCTGCGACCCGCGCGCAAGCGACGGTTGTAATCAGCAGATTACTTAGATTGGTTGAACTTGAATTTGTTCCTGAAAATTAGTTGGCAGGAAAAGGCGAAATAGAATAAGTTGTATCGATAAAAAATCGGTTATCAAATTTTGATAACCGATTTTTTGTTGACTATAATTATTCATGTTCATCTTGCATATACATTGTAAAAAGGAGCGATGATGACATGAAATATATAATTATAAGCAGTTTCAAAAACGAAAAGGCTAATGATATTAAAACTTTAGTAAATAAAAAATTGGCGAAAATAATTAACCAAAAAATGAAATGTTTATGAAAAATGTTGCGATATATTGTCGCTTATCTGATGAAGATGATGACAAGAAGTTTGAGACCGACGATAGCGGGAGCATCCAAAACCAAAAATCTATGCTTACCGCGTATGCGCTTGAGCGAGGGTGGAACATTTACGACATTTATTCCGACGATGACCGCAGAGGCGTAGACTTTAACCGTCCGGATTGGAACAGATTGTTGACTGACGCTGAAAATGGCAAATTCGACATTGTTCTTTGCAAAACGCAGTCAAGGTTTACACGCGATATGGAAATGGTGGAAAAATATATTCACACCAAATTCCTTGAATGGGGTATACGATTTGTTAGCATTGTAGATCACGCCGACACGGAGATTAAAGGCAACAAGAAACAACGACAAATTAACGGTTTGGTCAACGAATGGTATCTCGAAGACGCGTCGGATAATGTGAAAAAAACTTTGCGTCACAAAATGCAAAATGGCGAATTTGTAAGCGGTCAGCCGTCATACGGTTATTTGCGTGATCCGAACGACAAATATAAGGTGATAGTTGACGATGTTGCCGCAAATATTGTTAGAGAGATATTCGGGTTGTACAAGCAAGGGTTAGGAGTTATAAGCATAGTAAAACATCTTAACTCTCGCGGCGTGCAAACTCCGACGGCGCACAAATTAGCTATGGGAATTAAGTGCAGAAGCAATTACAATGCTATGTGGGCGCCGGGAACGGTGCGGCAAATACTTCGTAATGAAATCTACATAGGACATCTTGTTCAAGGGAAGCAAACAACTGTAAGCTATAAAATAAGCAAGATGAAGAAACTTGATAAAAGCGAGTGGGCACGTGTGGACGATAATCACGAGGCGATTATTGATATTGAAACCTGGAATGCAGTTCAGCGCAGAATCGCAAGTCGAAGCCGCCCGCTAGCAAGTAGCGGCGAAGTGCATATATTCTCTCAGAAGGTACGTTGCGCCGAATGCGGCGCGATCTTCGTTAGGAAGAACCAACAGCTAAAAGGCGACAAGGGATATGTTGAATATTTGTATTGTAGCGGAGTTAAGTACGGAAACCGCGTATGTTCCAACAAACACGCTTTGCGATTTGATAAGCTGGCAGAGCTTGTGACAGATGAAATCAATGTGTTGATAGATCAATATGCAGATGAGAAAGCGGTTTTAAATGAATTGCGCGTTAAGTACGATACAAATTGCGTTATCAAAGCTCTTGAAACCGAGTTAGCGCAACTTAATGAGCAGATTAACAAGAAACAAGGATATTTCAAAAAACTGTACGAAGATAAGTTGAACGGACGAATATCGGACGCGCAATTTGGCGAATTGAACCAAAGTTTTAAATCCGACATTGATGCGCTGAATTTGAGAGTTACGATAATCCACTCCGATTTGCTTAAAGCTGACGAATTATCAAAAAATCAAATTGACAAACGGCAAGTGATTGAAAAACATATCCGAATAGAGCGTTTGGATAGAGTTGCTGTTGACGAATTTGTTGAGCGAATAGAAGTTCATACTAAAGCGAATAATGAAAGGAATATAGCTATTAACTGGACTGTATAAATATAATTTATATTACGAACATCAACCGGGCGGGTGGCGAATAGGAATTCGCAGCCATGACGGGCTTCGATATTACTATTACGCACATCTGCGTAAGGATACGCCGTTTCACTCCGACATCCGCGAAGGAGAGCCGGTTCGCGCGGGGCAAGTTATCGGATACGTTGGCAGGACCGGTTACAGTCGCACGGAAAATGTGAATAATATTCGAGTTCCGCACTTGCATTTGGGGCTTCAATTGGTATTTGACGAGGCGGAGAAAGACGGATATTATCAAGTTTGGATAGACTTATACGCGATTACGCGATTGCTTTTGCAAAACAGAGCATCTTCATAATAGAATATCATGATTAAACAACTGATAAATTTTGAGTCTCTTGCAATTTTGGTGAAAATGTGATATAATATTATGTATTAAGCTATCACAAAAAGCACCATTTTTAAAGGAGAGCGCATGGACGTTTTAGACAAATTAAAAATCCTAACCGACGCGGCGAAGTATGACGTTGCCTGCACATCTTCGGGCAGCAACCGAGCGGGAACGGATATAAACCGCAAAAACGGAGGCATGGGAAGCGCCCACGCCGCCGGAATTTGCCATGCGTTCTCGGCGGACGGGCGGTGTGTGTCGCTTCTCAAAATTTTGATGTCCAACGTTTGTGCGTATGACTGCCAATACTGCGCATGTCGGCGGTCGAACGACATTCCGCGCGCGACTTTCGAGTCGAACGAGCTTGCGGAACTTATGATAAATTTTTACAAGCGCAACTATATTGAGGGATTGTTTCTCAGCTCGGCGGTGGTTAAAAATCCCGATTACACAATGGAAATGATGATAAACGTTATCACTTTAATCCGAAAAACGTACAAATTTAACGGCTATATCCACGCGAAAGCGATTCCGAACGCGAGTCAGGACTTAATCAACCAACTTGGAATGTTAGTGGATCGAATGAGCGTGAATATCGAGCTTCCGAGCGAGGAAAGCTTGAACCAATTCGCGCCAGAGAAGAGCAAACAGTCGATTTTGAAGCCTATGGGCGCGATTCGTGACAATATTACGCAAACGAAAAACGAAATTCAGTTGTATCGATACGCGCCGAAGTTTGTCCCCGCGGGACAATCAACCCAAATGATCATCGGCGCGACGCCGGAAACCGACAAGAAGATTATCACCCTTTCGGAGGGGCTTTACGATAAATTCAGCCTGAAACGTGTATTTTATTCGGCGTATATTCCGGTGGGAACGAATCCGAAATTGCCCGCGCTAAACACCAAACCGCCGCTGGTTCGGGAGCATCGGCTTTATCAGGCGGACTGGCTTTTGCGGTTCTACGGATTCCAAGCGAACGAACTTTTGACCGACGAAAACCCGAATTTTCACGAGCAATTGGATCCGAAATGCGTTTGGGCGCTTAACAATCTTCATATGTTTCCGATGGAGGTAAACAAAGTTGACTACGAAATGCTACTCCGCGTCCCGGGAATCGGACAAGTCAGCGCGAAGCGAATGATCGCCGCGCGCCGGCTTGGAAGCCTTAACTTTGAGCATTTAAAGAAAATGGGCGTTGTGCTGAAACGCGCGCGATATTTTATCGTGTGCAACGGAAAAACCTTTGCCGAGCAGAAGATAAACGAGTATTATATCGAAAATAATCTGCTTTACGAGGCAGCGAAAACCGGCTACGGCTTGCCGTCGTCGAATAGTCAGATTTCGATGTTTGAGCTGTCGGATGTGTCGATTGCGCCTGCGGGCGCGGGCTTAAAACCTTATTAGGGTATGCCCTGAGGGCAAAAGGTCGTCAAGGGTATTATCGAATACCCTTAACAAACCCCGAAAAACTTTTAAAAAAGTTTTATCAAAACCTTGCGGCGCAAACGCGCTATGGCGCTATTAAAAGCGCGCCGCTATATGAGGTGTGCAAACATCTACGTATCAGCGAAGTGTGTACGGCGGCAAAAGCCGCACGCTCGACTGAAACAGTGTTATAACTCACTAATCTTTCCGCGAATGCGGTTCGCTAACCAATGTTTTTAATGTCGCCGGCTTTGGCGCAAATCGCAGGTTTGGGAGTGGCTTCCGAATCCGTATTTTGGATTCGGCTAATGCCACCCCTGTGAAAACTGCCCAAGAGAGCAAGGCGTTTTGTGCCGCCGCTCGATTGGTTGCAGTTGACCGCTGCGTTTGCGTCCATAGGCGACCGGGATTGGTAAGGGCAGAGCCCTTACCGCCCGTCCGGCAGGATATAAGCTCGCCGCCTCAGCGGCAAAAATGGGTTTTTAGGGCAAAGGCCTAAAACCCTGCGCCCGTTGGGCGCAAAAACCCGCGCCGGTTCGGCGCAAAAGGACTGATTCATATGATTTACCTATTCGACGGAACGTTCGAGGGGTTGCTAACCTGCGTGTTTACCGCGTTTGAGCAAAAGGAAACACCGTCTGCAATCTTAGATAACAATAAATTCATCCAACAAAGTTTGGTTGACGAGCAAATTTACATTCCGACCGAACTTGATAAGTCCGAGCGGGTATTCAACGGCATAAAAGAGAAGTCGCGAAGTATACTTTTTAAACTTTACACCGCGTTTATGGCGGATAGCGTCGCGAACAAGGATTTGCTGATTTTCAACTATATCTGCCTGCTGTTCAAGCACGGAACGAATGTTCAACACATGTTGCAGGACGAAAACGTTATCGGCGTTGACAAGTTGGAGCATAAAGTCGGCATGCAGACGGGAAAGTTGTGCGGATTCTTGCGATTCGAGGAGTTGGAGGGCAACATTTTGTACGCGAAAGTGAATCCTACCGATAATATCCTCTCCAAACTTGCCGCGCATTTCGCGGATAGGTTCACTAATCAAAATTTTATCATTTTTGACGAGGTTCGCAACCTTTACGCGGTATATAATACCCGCGAGTGGATGATTACCGACCTTACGCCGGACGAGCTTCCCGCGCGAAGTGAGGGTGAGGAGCAATATCAAGAAATGTGGAAACATTTTTTGGATACCATCACCATTCGTGAGCGCGAAAATCCGAAGTTGCAACGACAGTTAATGCCTAAGAAGTATTGGCGTAATATGGCGGAGTTGAAAGGGAAACGGTGAATTTTAATATAGTATTTGACCATTAAAATTTGAGTTGGAGGTGTTTAAGTGAAGTATAATGTTATTTCGAGTTTTGGTTTTGGCAATGGACAAGCAATAAAAACTATAAAGGAAATAAGCGAGTTAAATCCGATTGATAATGAAATTATTTTTGATTTTACTGGGTTCGTCGAAACTAATCCTTTTAACATACTTGTAATTGCTAACTCTATTAATGCGCTAAAAGCTAAAAATCCAAACATAAAAACGAAGCTAATTCCTAATTCAAATAGCACATTTTTAGGGCATTTAGGATTTTACAAGACAATAGGCGCAAATCTCGGAAAAGAAATTGGTGAAGCAAAAGCAAATAATAATTATATGCCTATCACTAAGATAAATTTTGATGAAATGCAGGATGGATTTTACAATAGCATTGAAGAAAAAGCCCAACAGTTATCCGCGCTTTTAAATTTTGATTCTGATTTAAGTGGCTTTTCAAAATATATTTTCATTGAAACTATTAGAAACGTTTATGAACACGCGGAAACAAACAATCTGTTGTTATGTGCTCAAAAATGGCCTACAATGGATTTAGTCGAAATAGCAATTGTTGATAATGGAATAGGCATTGCAAACGCATTGAAAAAGCGAATAAAAGGCAAAACAGAAAAAGAGTTAATGTATATGGCAGCTTTGCCGGGCATTTCTGCAAAATCTAACCATGCTTTTTTAGATAAGGACGATTGCTGGCGAAATTCAGGTTATGGTCTTTATGTATTGAGAGAATTTTCAAAAGCTTATAACGGGAGTTTTATGTTGTGTAGCAAAAACATAGCTTTACATCAAATAAATGGCAAAGTAAAAGAATGTTCAACTTTTTTTGAAGGAACAGCTGTTGCGATAAGATTTAGAACAAACTTAGAAATAGATTTCAATTCTACCCGAAGAGATATTGTTAGAAAAGCTCAAAAATTAGCAAAAAACAACCCTCAAGCTATTAAAGAAGCCTCAAAATCATCGGGAGGAAATTATATTCCATAATACGACACACTGCTGTCATATTTGATATGATATAGTCTATACTAAACCTCAAAAAACAAGGAGGATGATTAAATGAAAATTAACAGAGTAACTGCCGGTGTGCAAGTAAGGGGCGACTATCAAAAATGCTTCGATTTCTACACCGAAAAATTGGGATTGGTGCCAATTTACGGTGCCGAAAGCGGCGGATATACAAGTTTCGCGAATTCGAAAGATGACGAACCGTTTTTCGCGATTTACGAAGCCAAGGACGCAAGCAACCGAGTGAAAGAGTATGAAATTCCCGGTAATACCGAATCTTCCGATACTTTGACGGCGGTTTTTCATACGACGGATTTTGACGGCGACTACAACCGAATGCAGGACGCAGGTGTGCAGTTTATTGGAAGAAGAAATTTCGCCGACGAGGGTTTTGACTTTAACTTAGCTTATTTTAGGGATCCCGAAGGGAATTTGCTTAGCTTGGAAGACGGCGGTGTGTAATACAATCGAGCCGCAACTTAAAAAGAAGAAAACCGCCGCTTGTCATACTGACAAGCGGCGGTTTTTCGCTTAAATTAAATACCTTCTCTTAAATATCTGATGCAGTTTTGGTGACTCGGGTCGTAAGTAAGAGCCGTTTCGAACTCTTTTTTCGCCTCGTCGATGTTGCCGATACCTAAATTTCCAAGCCCGAACAAATAATGACAATGCGCTTTGTTTTGCGCGTTCAAATCGTTGTTGAAAATCAAGAAGTCGGGCATTGAAACCGCGAAATATTCGATTTTCATATCGTCATAAATATGCGCGGTTGCGTAATCAAGCAACTTATAGAACCGCTCATTCGCGCCGCCGTGATTTTCAAGTCTTCGCCGCGCCAAACCTTGGTAAAGAATCATGTCAGCAGGTTGGTCGTTGTAGTACATCATTCCCGCAACCTCTTCCGAGCCGACGGACGCGCGCTCGAAACACGCTTTCGCATTGGCATGATCGCCCGCAAGTTCATGCGCGCAACCAAGGTAGTAGTAAAGGTGGTTATCTTTCGTTCCTTCCAATTTGCCTTCGCCCAAGTTTCGCGGATATACAAGTGCTTTGTGCAGAAGTTCGATCGCTTTTTCGTACTTTTTGATACCAATTTCTTTCTTCGCAAGCTCCATAAGACAAAGAGTATACTGCGTCGTGATTTTACCTTCGCCGCCTTCCCACGGATGGAAAGTTCGGCTTAAACAAAGCTCGTAAGCCTTCACATATTCACCGATGTTGTTAAGCAACGTGATATACTCGATAACCAAATCGTCACGCTTTTCGTATGTCGATTTGTTCGCGTCGTAGAAAGCCAATCTGTCTTTGCTTGACATTTCAAGCTTCTTATAAAGCTGATCAAGTTCCAAGAACACGCGAGCGTCACCTTTATCCAAATTAAACGCTTTTTCCATCGCGACTTTCGCTTTATCTTTCTCGCCAAGCACGTTGTAGTATGCAAGCGCAAGGTTACGGAACACAGTCGGGAACTTATCGTCCAACTTAGCCGATTTTTCCCACAATTCTATCGCCGCTTTACGCTGCTTTCTGTCGTACCAAAGCAAAGCGAGGTAGTAAGGTGCTTTCGCGCCGTTCGGATTATTTTCCATTGCCGATTGAAGCACCAAAACGTCTTCCAATCGGTTCGGGAAGCAGTATAGACTTGAAGCTGATTCAGCTTCTTTAAGCGCCGCTTTTGCAGCAGCAGTATCGCCTGCAAGCGATAGGTAATACGCCGAATAGTACCACGTCATCGGCGATTTGTTCGTGCATTCTTTCAAAATTCGCACAGATTCGTCGTAACATCCCGCCTCGGCATAGTCAATCGCCGCTTGAACATAGCTTTCGGAAACGCCGCGCATAATTGTGTTCATCGCTTTTTTGTCGTCTTCGTTGCCTGACAAAATATAACGCTCGAACAATGACACATAATCGAACGGATCGTGTGTCAAGTTCGCGTCCACCCAGTTTTTAGCGCACTCAAGTTTGCCAAGTTTGCGTAAGATAACGGCTTTCAACGCGCGCGCCTTGATATTGTGCGCGTTCTTCACAAGTCCTTTTTTAACAAGGGACAAAGCCTCATCATAATTGCCTTTTTCGGTATCAATCGCGGCTAAATAGTAGAAAGACATCTCCTGTTGCTCGTTTGTCCATGTCGCTTTAAAGAATGCGTCGTAAGCGTCGTCTTTCTTGCCTTGATAGTAAAGCGAAAGCCCCAAGTTATAGTACGCTTCACTGTTATAAGGGTTCGGATTCTTCCATGTAATACGCTTGATTGCGGTGTTAAAATATCCCTCCGCCTCCGCGAAGCAACCACGACGAAGTAGTAACAAGCCGTAAGCGTTGTTGATTCTGCTGTCGCCTTTGTCGCGCTTTAATCCCTCTAAGTAGTAATCGTCCGGCAAGTATGTCGCGTGACGATATTGCTCGATATGCTGTCCTGTCAAGAACAGCTCTTCAACCGACATGATTTCGTCCGGCTGCAATGCCGCTTCGGCAGGAGCCGGAATTTTTTCGATTTCGTCTTTAAGCGGCGTGTATTCCACCAAAATTTCATCGCCGGATTTTACAACCACCGTAACGTCAGTTTTCTCGTCGTAAGAAATCGGAACTTCTGTATTGAAAATGCTTACCGGCGAAATTTCAGTCTTTTCGCTGAAAATCACTTTTCCTTTGTTAGAAAGGGTAATTTCCGCGTCTTTGTAAACAGATGTCGCGTAAACGATGATTTTCGCTTTGCCCGCCGCCGACAAATCCAAATTCACAGCGGCGTTTATTGACGCATTTTTAACTTCGCCCACCGCTTTGTACGGCATAAAGTATTGCGTAAACGTTTTTTCCTCAAACGGTTTAAGCCATGTGAAGTCAGGCTGGTTATCGGTGTAAACTCCCGTCATAAGCTCGATGTACGGGCCGTCTTCGTCGGTCAAGTTTTCGTCCCACACTTTTCCGAAATCGCCGCAACCCCACGTCCATTGCTTTTTACCCGTCGAAACATGGTGGTTCGCAACGTGAAGAACGCCCGCTTCCTGCTGATAATCATATCCGCCGATAAAGTCAAAATTCGACTTCTCCGCCATGTAAGACGTCGGAACCGGAACATTTTTATAGCGGGAAATATCTACACCTTCGCTGTAATCTTGCTTGTAGTATGTGCCGGTCGCAATCGGGAATCTTGAAACGTCGCGCTTTCCGTGGTCCATAACCGCGTGAACGTCAGGCGGGAAAATTGATTGCGTATGATCGTTAACCGCCACCGCCGGATTTGCCCACCACAAGAAGGTTTGCGGCGTGTTCGTTCTGTTGTAAAGTTGCGCGCTGATTTCGATGTATGCCTTGTCGGGATACACGGTAAAGCGTGTCATACCTTTTGTGCCGTACATTCTGTCGGTATCGTGGATAAGAACACTTTTACTGCCGTCCGCGTTTTCTTGCAACATATAATCGGTCGGCATAAATGTCGTCGGGCGATGATGTTGCGGCCAGTTAAACTCGATTCCGCCAGAGATCCACGGACCAAGCAATCCAACCAAAGCAGGCTTGATAACTTGATTACGATATACGAAGTCGTAATCGTTCGTTTTATCATACGCGCTGTAAATTCTTCCGCCCAATTCCGGCATAATCATCACTTTAATGTAATCATTTTCAAGCCAAAGAGCCGTATACTCCTTATCCACCTTGTCGTCAGAAATTTTTTCGATAATCGGATATGGGTATACTTTTCCCGTACTGCCTTGATAAACCCGCTTGTCGATAAAGATCGGGTTTTTGTCTGCCGCGCCTACCTCGTAGGTAGGGATTATTACCTTTTCTTCCCAAACCTTTGCAGTCATACTCATTTTCAAATCCTCCTTAATTCATTATTGTTATCCTACTTAAATTAGCGTAAAATTGCGTGATATTTCGTCGAAACAAGAGGCGAAAAGCCGCAGGCGTATGGGTTATACGTCGAGGACTTTTCGACCTTGCGGTTTCGGCGGAAGATTGCATAATTTTACGCTAATTTTTCGATTTCGATCATTTGACTGTCATAATCACCTTTCATATTAACGTCAATTCCGTATTTCATCAAAAACGCGCCCGATTTCTTGATTGTGCCGTTTCTCTCTTTCACTTCGTACATCGCGTTTTCTTCTAAACCTTTCAATTTAAGCGAATACTTTGAAGTTAGGTATCTTGAGTGCAACAAAAACGTAAACACGACGCTTTTATTGCCATTCACATACTGCACAGCGTGGAAATCGTCTCTCATAAAGTTTTTAAGGCGATAAAGCTTACCAAACTGCACAATGTCACGCACGCGCTTGTATTCTACGATGTGAGATTTGATGATTTCCAAATCGTCGTCGGGCAGTTCATTCAAATTATTGCCGATTCCAAGCGCGCCGCACATTGAGCAGCGCATACGGAAAGTAATCGGCGGTCTGCGTGTTTCGCCGGCAAGGAAATCGTCAGTAATCCACGCGCTCATGTATTTTATCGGATATAAAAGGCTGTATCCGTCTTGAATTTCCATGCGATCGATGGGGTCAGTGTTGTCTGACGTCCAAAACTTATCGAAATATCGCATTGCGCCGTAGTCAATTCTCGCGCCGCCGCCCGCGCAACACTCGAATTCAACATTCGGGTGTTTCTCTCTTATTGTCGAAATCACGCGGTAGAAATTTTGTATATGTTTATACCAAATTTCTTTTTGCTCGTGATAATTTCCGTCGCAAGCCGCCGCGCCCGGCGCGCAAGTTCCCGTTTCGGAAATCAAACGGTTCATATCCCATTTGATGAATGTAACATTGTTTTCAGACAAAAGGTTGTCAAGCGATTCGATCATATACTGCACAACTTCTTCTTTTGTCAGGTTCAGCGTATACTGCAAACGCCCGGTCAGCGGTTCGCGGTTGGGGAAACGGTAAATCCAGTCGGGATGATTTCTGTAAAGTTCGCTGTTCTCGTTAACCATTTCCGGTTCAATCCATATTCCGAACTCCATTCCTAAGCCATTTACGTAATCAACAAGCTCGGAAAGACCGTTCGGAAACTTGTTTTTATCAACATACCAATCTCCCAAGCCTTGCTTTTCTCCGATTCGAGTTCCGAACCAACCGTCGTCAACGACAAACAGTTCAACGCCCGCATCCGCCGCTTTTTTCGCAAGTTTTTTCTGCTCGTCGCATACCACGTCGAAAAGCGTCGCATACCACGAATTGTACAACACTTTCGCGGGTTTGTTCGCGAAGTTTTTCGGCATAATCTCATTTTTACAAAAATCGTGCATTTTATGGCTCATGTCGGTAAAACCTTTGTTTGTATATCCGATGTAAACGGCAGGAGATTCAAAATCAGTGCCGCCGCGCAAAACGTGGCAGAAATCGTTATCATTCATGCCTATCAATACGTTTGTATATTTATACGTCGTAACCTTTGACGGAATTTCGGCGGTAACTTTGAAATTCCCTGTATACGCAAGCGCGCCGTAATAAACTTCGCCTGTATCTTCGGTCGCGTTTTTGTGCACGATAAAACTTGGATTCGCAACGTGTCCAACCGTTCCGCCAAGGCTTTCGAAAACTTTTTTGCCGCCTTTCAGGCTTTCCGAAACTTGCTGAAACTCTGACGACCACGCGCCGTTGAAGTTGATAATTTGCATATCATCGTCCGCGATTCCAAGTTCGGCTGAGTAAAGGCGTTCAACTAAAATCTCTTCTTTCCCGGTGTTGTAAACCTTTACGAAACGTTTAATAACGTCGAATTCCTCGAAAACTTCGTAATGCAATTCAACAATAAGAGGATAATGCACATCTTCCAAAGTGACGGTTAAGCAATTTCCATTCACTTTATGACCTTTATAGTTGTATCTGAAATCTTTCGTTCCGTCCGAAAACACAACTTTCATAGCCGTTTCTTTATATCGCAAAGTGCCGAAGGACGAAAATTCTTCCATGATTTGGTCAACATGAGAATGAACCGCCGGCGTCCACTTTACAAAATTCTCGGTGAAAACAAAATCGTCGGTGTTGTCAATTCTTTGCCCAAAATACAGATGGCGTAAAACCCCTTGGTTTCCAACATAAGCCCTGTGCTGCGTGTCGTGCTCTAAATCGCCCGAATAGTCTACATCAAAGACGTAAGATGTATTTTTCGTACTAAGATGAAACAATTTATCTCCTTTTACTACAATGCTCATGACGCAATTCCCTCCATTTTTTCATATTTATATTTTGTTACAATTATACAACGAAAAAACAGACAAAAGCAATATATTTTTCAAGTTAATAACTATAAAAATCTTGCATTTGCACTTGGTTTGATTTATAATGGGCATAAGGAAGTGCTAAAATGCAAAAATATGATTATTTTTTAGAACCGGAAAATATTCCGCCCGACGCCGAGATAGTTATTCATAACGCGGGCTTTTCGCGTTGCCCTCCGAACTATACTTACGGCTGGGACAGCAGGGACTACTACTTAATTCATTATTGCATTTCGGGGAAAGGAACTTACTTCGCGAATGATAAGGAATACTCGCTCGGACCGGGCGATGGGTTTTTGATAACGCCGGGAAGCAGAATCATGCACCTGTCCGACGTTTCCGAGCCATGGAACTTGTGCTGGGTCGGATTTCGCGGCGAGCGGGTGGCGGAATATCTCGCGCAGGCAAGGCTGGACGCCGAAAACCTGATTTTTAGATACACCAAAGACAATCTAATCGAAACCACCATAGAAAATATATATGACAATATACGGTTTTCCGATTTTTCGCACCTGACTTTGACGGGATATTTGTATGTGCTTCTAGGCGCGCTGATTGACAACGCGGAAAACAAAAATTCCGCGAAAATCGCAATCAACCACTTTGAAAAAGCGGCAAGATATATAAAACTAAACATTCGCTCGCCTTTAACCATACCCGATCTTGCCGACGAGCTTGATATAAGTCCGTCGCAAATGTATCGCTCGTTTATGGAGCATTGCGGAACTTCGCCGAAACAATATCTTGACAGGCAGAAGATGCTAAAAGCATGTGAATTGATGGAGAAAACCGACCTTTCATACTCGGCGATTTCTTCTTATTTGGGATATGAATACGAAACACACTTTTATCAAAAATTTAAAAAAATTATGGGCATAACGCCGTCAGAACACAAAAAATCAACGCGAAAGGATTGAATAATGAATGCAAAAAGAATTTTTGCTGAAAAACAAAAATGGAATAGAAGTTGCTATATTATCGACGGGAGCTTCGGTCGACAAAATCGTGATTCCCGACAAAATCGGAAATTTCCGGGACGTAGCGCTTGGGTTTGAGGATAAAAAAGACTATATGAATAATCCGCTCTTCGCGGGCAGTGCGTTAGGTCCTGTCGCGGGAAGAATATCCGGCGCGAAGATAGATATTTCGGGGGAAACGTATCATTTGACCAAAAACGACGGTGAAAACAACCTGCACGGCGGATTCGACAATATCTCTTTCGTCGAATGGGACGGCGATTTTACGGATGATCGTTGTTTAGTGCTGCAAACCACCCTTGCCGACGGCGTTGACGGCTTCCCGGGGAATCGAACGTTTACCGCGAAATACTCGTTAGACGACGATAATTGCCTCACAATGGTATACACCGCCGTGTCGGACAAGGATACTTACTTTAATTTGTCAAACCATACGTATTTTAATCTATCCGGCGACTTTTCGCGAAACGCGTTGGAGCAAAAGATGACAATGCGCGCGAGCAAGTATATAAAAAACGATAGCAACAATATTCCGTGCGAGTTGGCGGCCGTTGAAGGCACGCCGTTTGATTTTCGCGCGTCGGCGGTTATGCAGGACGGAGCGAACAAGGATTCCGACTTGCAACAGAACGGATACAACAACGGATTCGCCATAGACAACGGCTTCGCTTTGGATTCGACTACAAATTGGGAGAACAATCCTGCCATGGTTTTGGAGGACACACAAAGCGGGCGGCAAATGAAAATCTTCACCGACGCGGAGTGTGTCGTGATTTATTCCGGCAAGTTTATTCCCGATAATATGATTCTTCATGGAAGTGTTAAATCCTCGCCGAGCTGCGCAATCGCAATAGAGGCGCAGGATTTCCCCGACGCGCTGAATTGCCCGTTTTTGGAGGGGCGTATTACCAAAGCGGGAGAAGTTTATACCCGAACCATACGATATAAGTTTGGCATTGCGGATTAGTAATTAAAAAACCGCACCACGTGTGCTTGGTTTGTAAGCACGTGCGTCCACACAAGGTGCTTTAGCATAAACCCCTTTGCAGTTTACTGCTTAGAGATTTAGTCTTCCGAAGTGTTGTGTGGCGAGGAGCTTCTTCATCTTTTGTCGCGCAAAACCTTACGTCCCTGCACTTCGGACGCAAAATGCGCGTCAAAACGGCGTAATGTAATTGCTACGCGCAAGCGCGATCCGCCGTTACCGTAAGTTCCGGTCCTTGCCGCGTCGCGCGCGCCCGCGCAATTTGGCTTAAGGCGCTATGCGCCTTAGGCACCGCATCCCTAGGACGCGAAATTAAAAAAGAGCCTTTCGGCTCTTTTTTATCTTTTCCAAGTCCAGTCAATCAGTTTCGCGTCCGCAAGCGCGGATATAATTACGATAGTAATCATATAATCCACGGCATGGTGTAACAATGTTCCGATTCCAACCGTGGTTGCCGCGGCGTAAATTGCCGCGCCGTCATATCCGGTAAACAACCTCATCGCCGGAATTGTGATAAGCGCTTCAAATCCCGCGTGAAGTATCATAGTAACGATTCCAACCACAACTACTTTGACAATCTTGTTGCCCAAAATCCCATGAAACTGCTTGCGTATCATTAAAGCCCCGACCACCGCGAACACGATATGCGTCGCCGCGCGAGCAGTAACCGTCGGCGGAAGCCCTGTAAATCCGAACCCAATCGCCGACCCAATCGCAACGAACGCCGCCGAAAAGGGTGAGACAAACATAGAAACCATAACCGGCACGTGAACCGCCAATGTCGCGGTGAAAGCCGGCGGTAAAATAACCCTTAACGGAAGCATTGGTATCAATATTGAAATCGCCGTTAAAAGTCCTGTAATTGTCATGTTTCGAACGTTTGTCTTGTTCATCATTTTTATCTCTCTCCTTTTATAATTTACATATGTCTTGACATATGCAAATTATAAAAGATAATCTTGTTTTTGTCAATACCTAATTTTGAAACAAATATCCGTTCGTCTCTAACGAATTGCATACCTGTTCAAAGTGAGCTTTGTCACGACAGGCGATTGTGTGCAAATGCACTTCCGATGTTAATTCGGACAATAGCTTAACTTCTGATAATTCAACTTTTTCTATAAAAAGGTCTACATCTTTTCGATTTGTCAAGTTAAGGCCGCCGGTAATAGTGCCATAAAGTTCGTGTTCTACTACGACATTTATAACCTCGGCGCCTAAATCCACGATTGTATACAATTCAGATTTCGTGTCTTCCGCCGTATGGCGGCAAGCAACTTTTCCTAAATATTGTTTCGCCCCTCCGAATTCCGGAATCATATATCCTCTTGCTGTGGCAATGATTTCATGCCCCTGCGCGCGTAAAAGCGCAACATCGCCAACGATAACCTGACGGCTTACATTAAGAGTTTTTGCCAATAAAGAAGCGCTTATAGGAGTCGCTTGGCCGCTAATCATATTTAAAACTTGCTCTCTTCGTAATTTCGATTCCATAAAAATTACAACCTCACACTTATCCCTTTATCTTGCAAGTACTTCTTCAACTCCATAATATCCACTTCCTTAAAGTGGAATAATGACGCGGCAAGCGCGGCGCTCGCTCCGCCGATTGTCAGCGCCTCGTAAAAATGCTCCATATTTCCCGCGCCGCCCGAGGCGGTAACAGGAATATCAACGTTTGACGATATCAAAGCCGTCACTTCGTTATCGTACCCCGTTTTCATGCCGTCGCAGTCCATTGAAGTAAGCAAAATCTCGCCCACCCCGCGTTTTTCCGCCTCTTTCGCCCATTCAAGCGCATTCATTCCGGTGTTCGTTCTGCCGCCGTCGATGATAACGTCGTACTGCGATCCACTCTCGCTTTTACGCACATCGATCGCGGCAATCACACGATTACTTCCGAATTTTTCAGCGATTTCATTGATCAAATCGGGATTCCTAACCGCCGCGCTCCCCAATGACGCTTTATCCGCGCCGGCGTTCAGAACAGCCTCAAAATCGTCAACCGTCGCAATTCCACCGCCAACGGCAAACGGAATAGAAACCGCTTCCGCGACTCGACGAACCATATCAAGCACCGTTCCGCGCCCCTCGTGGGTTGCGGTTATGTCAAGGAAAACCAGCTCGTCCGCTCCTGCGGCAACATAGCCTTTGGCTATCTCAACCGGGTCACCGGCATCCTTTAAGTCAACAAATTTTACTCCTTTTACAACTCTTCCCTTGTTTACGTCCAAACATGGAATTATGCGTTTGTGCATTATATGTCTTCCTTTCGTCATCAAGTTCAGTTGTTTCCCGCTTTTTTATTGCAAGCTAAAAACTTTGTCCGCATGCCGGGCAATAGGCGTCATCTTTCTTCGCCATTTTGCCGCAGTCGGAACACTTTTTGTTGTTCTTCAGCGCCGCCAAGTCCGTTTGCAATTCCTCAATCATACGCTTTTTCTCGTCGATCACTTCGCATTTTTCGGAAAAATCAGGCTCGATATCGCCATTTTTATGGCTCTCATAGACATCTTGCCCCATTTGGGCAAAAATTTTGTTAATATCGTTTTGAATATCGTAGATCGCATACTTAATCTTCCCATATTCCCACGCCTCACCCGATTTTTTCGCAACCGTTTTTGCCGTGTCCCCCACAATTCTTTTTACGTCATTAAAATCCATGTCCATGCTACCTCCTCCTTATATGATTATTATACGTTGAATCTAAATAGAACCACGTCACCGTCTTTCACGACGTATTCCTTACCCTCACTTCGCACAAGTCCGGCTTCTTTCGCCTTAACCATCGTGCCGCAGTTCATAAGCTCGTCGTAATGCACAATCTCAGCGCGGATAAATCCACGCTCGAAGTCGGTGTGGATTTTCCCCGCCGCTTGCGGGGCGCGCGTTCCGTTGGTGATCGTCCACGCACGAACTTCCTTTTCACCGGCGGTTAGGTAGCTTATTAATCCAAGCAAGCTATAGCTCGCTGATATAAGCCTGTCAAGTCCCGATTCGCTTGCGCCGATCTCGTTTAGGAACATCTCTTTTTCATCCTTATCAAGCCCGACAATTTCTTCCTCAATCTTCGCGGAAATGACTACAACCTCCGAATTTTCGCTTTTCGCAAATTCAGAAACAATTTTAACGTATTTATTCTCGGTCAAAGCGGTTGCGTACTCGTTTTCGGCGACATTCGCGGCATAAATTACCGGCTTCGTGGTAAGAAGCGCGACTTCCGAAATCAGCGACTCCTCAAGCGAGTCGAATTCCATAGTTCGAGCGCATTTTCCGCTTTCAAGCACAGCTTTCACTCGTTCGAAAAATTCAAGTTCGGTTACAAATTTTTTATCGCCGCTTTTAAGCGAACTTCTCGTCTTCGCAATCCGCCGATCGATCAATTCCAAATCGGACAGAATCAGTTCCAAATTAATGGTTTCGATATCCCGCAACGGGTCAACATTTCCCTCAACATGAACAACATTATCGTCCTCAAAACATCGCACAACATGAACAATCGCGTCAACTTCGCGGATATTGGATAAGAATTTGTTTCCCAACCCTTCGCCTTTCGACGCGCCTTTCACAAGTCCGGCGATGTCGACAAACTCGATAACCGCAGGGGTTATCTTGTCAGGATTATATAATTTCGAAAGTTCGTCGAGCCTCGAATCGGGAACGGCAACCGTTCCAACGTTCGGCTCGATGGTGCAAAAAGGGTAGTTCGCCGATTCGGCACTCGCGCTTTCGGTGATTGCGTTAAACAGTGTACTTTTGCCGACGTTCGGCAAACCAACTATGCCAAGTTTCATTTGTTATTCTCCTTTGTGTTTAGGGGTTTCGCTCGCCCACAAGGGGCGTTAAAGTTCGTCTCTGATGGGTTTTGCGCCCAACGGGCGCGGTTTTTAGGGCTTTGCCCTAAAAATCATTATTCAGAGCGGGGCTCTGTGGCATTTGCGCTTGTCAGCGCAGGACGACAAGGATTTATCGAAATCCTTGCGGTAGGTTTCAACCAATCAAACTTCGCCAAAAAACGGCTCGTTTTCTTGGGAAACCCTCAAGGACGAACCATTAGCGAAATCAAGATTTCGATGGTTCAGCCTCAATCCACGAAAAATTTTAAAAAGTTTTAGAAGCCAAATTGCGGATTTTCCGCCGTTGGCGCAAAGAAATTTGGCTTGAAATTCGCTTCGCTCATTACCAAACTAGCGGCACAAACGCGCTTTCGCGCTATCAAAAACGTGCCGCTAAAATAGTGCAAACAATTTATCTCTTAGTATAGTATCAACGGCGGCAAAAGCCGCAGACTCGACTGAAAATTCGTCCCGCGCCTAAAAGCGCGAAATATTGTTTGAATAGGGGCTAGTTGTTCGCACTCGCCGTCGCCGATTCGTTGCGCAGCGTAAGCGTTTTGCGACAACGCAAGGCGACCGGTTTTAGTCAAGTTTTTGTCGCGCAAAAACTTGCTGGATTGTCAAGGACTGGTCCTTGACGCGCCGCGCGCGCCCGCGCAACGCCTGCCGCCTCAGCGGCAAAATTGGTTTTTAGGGCAAAGCCCTAAAAGCCCGCGCCCGCAGGGCGCTACCCCAACTTCTTCTCAATCAAATCCGCTATTTCTTTGGCAGAGCTTGTTATCTGCTTGATATCCTTGCCTTCAATCATTACGCGGATTAGCGGCTCGGTTCCCGACGCGCGAACAAGAACCCGCCCGTCGCCTTTGAATCGCTCCTCAGCCGCACCGATCGCACGGTTAATTTCCTCGTCGGTTGCAAGTTTCGCCTTATTTTCGTTGGACACAATCGCGTTAAACATCACCTGCGGATAAACTTGCATTATGGTCGCAAGTTCCGACAATTTCTTGCCGCTTCTCTTCATAAGCGCCGCAACCGCAAGCGCCGTAACAAGTCCGTCGCCGGTTGTGTTATAATCAAGCAAAATTACGTGTCCCGACTGCTCGCCGCCGATGTTGTAGCCGCCTTTTGTCATCTCTTCCAGCACATATCGGTCGCCAACGGCGGCTTTAAGCACGTTTATACCCAACTTTTCCGCGGCGACGAATAAGCCCAAATTACTCATAACCGTCGCAACAAGCGTATTGTTTTTCAACTTGCCAAGCTTTTGCATATCAACCGCCAGCATAAGCATAATTTTGTCGCCGTCCACCATTTCGCCGTTTTCGTCAATCAGCAAAGTTCGGTCGGCGTCACCGTCGAAAGCAACGCCGATATCCGCGCCAACTTCCTTGACATACTTCGCCAAATCTTCCATATGCGTCGAGCCGCAATTATCGTTGATATTCACGCCGTTCGGCTTATCGTTGATTACGAAAACTTCCGCACCAAGCGCGGTAAACGCCGTTTTCGCCGTCGCAGATGCCGCCCCATTTGCGCAATCAAGCGCGATTTTCAGCCCGTCAAACTCAGTATCAACCGTAGAGATTGCGTATTTTATGTACTTCTCCGCTAATTCGGGCGCGTTGGAAATTTGCCCAACATCCGCGCCTATTGGACTTTCAATCGTTTCTGCATTGTCGAGGATAATTCCTTCGATTCTAGCCTCGATTTCATCGCTAAGCTTGTATCCCTCGCCGTTAAAGAACTTAATTCCATTATGCTCGAACGAGTTGTGCGACGCGGAAATCACAACGCCCGCATCGGCGTTCTGCTCTCGCACAAGATACGCAATCGCCGGCGTCGGAACAACGCCCACAAGAACCGCCTCCGCACCAACACTGCAAATCCCTGCAATCAACGCCGCTTCCAACATTTCGCAAGATATGCGAGTATCTTTTCCGACCAAAATTTTTGGGCGGCTGTTTCCCTCGCAAGCGAGAACATATGCGCCCGCGCGCCCGATTTGAAACGCCAATTCCGGCGTCAACTCTTTGTTTGCAATACCACGAACTCCGTCAGTACCAAATAATCTACCCATTATCGTCATCCTCCAATACTTCTTCCAAAATTATCGTAACTTCCGTTACATCATACCGCAAATTAACACCACTCGGCACTTGAATAGTTGTTGTCCCGACAAGCCTGCCGTTTTCCGTTGCAAAACTCATTTGACCGGTTATTATTTCGTCAATATCCGCGACAACATTCGGACTTGCGTAAATCGTAATTTCCGCAGGAGTTACACTTAAAGTATATGTTCCGTCTTCAATTCGATTCATAAAATATTCGCTCAAATGCGGTACAATCGGAACGGTTTTAAGCTCCATGACAGTCGCGCTTATCTCAACCTGCGTAATATCTGTTACAGGGCGGCGGGCGGCAGGAACTTCTCGTCCCGACGAGCGTGAGGTAAATGTGATTTCCCTCGTCCCGCTAAAATCTTCGGTTAAACCGTTTAAGGCAAGGGTCACAATCGCCTCGTCAATATCGTTCACAATGGCGGAAATCCCTCTAATCAGCACAGTTTCCGGCGTGATACTAATATCGCCGACCATAAATCCGTCGGGAGCATTTCCGGTTGTAACAATTCGTATTTCTCTGCGATCTTCTATCACTTGATCGATTTCCACAGCCAACGTCAGCGGGTTGTTACGCACAATCGTGATTCCCGACGGCGGCGCGCCGATTGTTACCGGAATATGATGCGTTCCGATTCCGTAGAGTTCAGACAAATCCACCGTTGCCCGAAGAGCCTGCGGATTAATTCCGGAGATAACGCTGCGAACTCCGCTAACTATAATGGTTACCGTCGGATCGATCGGACTGATAATACTATATCCGCGCTCGGCAAGATTTTCTTGCCCGACAAACGCGATAGGAACGCCGCGAACCGTTGTTTCCAACGGCGGATTAAGTACAATCATGATATAAATCCACGCGCCGATTGCCAAAACAAGAGATATGATTTTAAGCGTGATATTTTTTTCGAATATCTTTTTTACACTTCTCATTTATCATCCCCTCCTTTGTCAAACCGCTGAAGAAGATTCCGTCTAAGCCGCCAACCCTGTTGCTTATCAATATTTGAAGTGAGCATCTCGGTTAAGGTTTCAACGTTTAAGTCAGTCTTCAAATCGCCGTCTTGCGCAAGCGAAATTCGCCCGGTTTCCTCCGAAACAATAACAACAATCGCGTCCGAATCCTCAGACATTCCGATTCCCGCGCGATGCCGGGTTCCAAGTTCTTTACTCAGCCGCGAATTCTGCGACAACGGCAAAAAGCACGCCGCCGCTTCAATTTTGTTGCCCCGAATCACCACCGCGCCGTCATGAAGCGGCGTATTAGGCACAAAAATATTAACCAAAAGCTCGGCGGTAACGTCGGCGCCAAGCAAAACTCCGGTAGAAATAATATCGCCGATTTTGGTTTCTTTTTCAATTACAATAAGCGCGCCGGTCCGAGATGATGACATATGCTCGGCGGCGCGGACAATTTCGTCTATCGTTTGAATTTGCGTGGTTCTGCTGCCCTGCTCGTCATTGCCGAACCAGCGACCGACCGAGCTTCGCCCAACCTGCTCAAGCGCGCGGCGAAACTCCGGCTGAAACACGATCAAAATTGCCAAAATCCCGACCTGCAAAGCGTTTCGCAATATAAAATTCACGGCATTCAAGTTTACCCAAACGCTGACCTGAAACACAACGAGCAATATTCCGATTCCTTTCACAAGCTGAATCGCGCGGGTTTCGCGGATAAATATCAAAAGTTTGTAAATCACATACGCGACAATTAAAACATCAAGCGCGTCTTGCCAACGCACAAGCGCAAATATGTCGTATAGGGTGTTCCAGATGTTTTGCCACATATGTTTTTCCCTCCTTTTTAGGGCGTTGCCCTAAAAATCCAAAAACTTTTGAAAAAAGTTTTATCAAAATTCTTGCGCCCAATGGGCGCTGGTTTTTAGGGCAAATGCCCTAAAAATCCTTTTCAGAGCGAGACTCTGAAGCCTTATGTCCTGCCGGACGGGCGACAAGGGCTCTGCCCTTGCCAATCCCGGTCGCCTGGCGATCACAAACGCACAAACCGCGATTTGTGCCGCAAGCGGCGACAGAAAACCTGGGTTAGCGAGCCGCGTTCGCGGAAAAAGTACCGAGATAAAACACCGCTTTCAGGCGAGTTTGCGGCTTTTGCCGCCATAGATGCTAAACTGAGGGGATGTTGTTTGCAGTCCTCAATAAGCGGCACGCTTTTAATAGCGCCATAGCGCGTTTGGGGAGTGGCATCCGGATTGGTTTTTTAATCCAGCTAATGCCACCCCTGTGATAAATGAGACTTGCTTTTCGTTTTTTGAAAAGCTTAGTCGAATTATCCAGCGAGCGAAGCGAGTCGGGAAACCGCCCGTGAAAGCAAGGCGTTTGTTGCCGTAGCTTGAATGGTTGCGGTTGACCGCCGCCGCAAGGTTTTGGTAAAACTTTTTTAAAAGTTTTTCGGGGTTCGTCAAGGGTGTTCGACAACACCTTTGACAAAAAAGCACGCCGCCGCAGGCGACAATTTGGTCTAAGGCGCAACGCGCCTTAAGTCCGCGCCCGCAGGGCGCAAACTAGTATGCCTTACCCCAGTATACTAATTTCTCCGCAGGTTTATCACAACATATACAAGTGTCCGCCAACTTCTCCTGCTCAAACGGGATACAGCGTGACGTCGCGGTTGTATCCGCCTTGATTTTTTCCTCACACGCAACCGAGCCGCACCACATCGCCTTAATAAATCCGCCGTTTTCCACCTTTTTCGCGAAATCAGCGTAATCAGTCGCGGAAGTCGTCTTAGAATCACGCCGCGCCCTTGCGGTTTCAAGCATATTCGCCTGAATATCCGCCAAAGTTTGCGCAATCGTCTCCTCAATATTATCAAGGGACGCGAAAATTTTCTCTCTTGTGTCGCGGCGAACCAGTACACACTGATTATTCTCAATATCCCGCGGCCCGATTTCCAATCGAAGCGGAACGCCGCGCATTTCATGCTCGGAATACTTCCAACCGGGCGATTTATCGCTATCGTCCAACTTAACACGAATCGATTTTGTAGGGGCGGCATCCTGCCGTCCGCCATCGCCTGATAAACGTTTTTTCAACTCGTTCGCCTTTTCTAAAACGCCCTCTTTATGCTGGGCAACAGGGATTATCACCAACTGCGTCGGCGCAATATTCGGCGGAAGTTTCAGCCCGTTATCGTCGCCGTGAACCATGATAATCGCGCCGATAATTCGGGTAGACATTCCCCACGAAGTTTGATGCGCGTATTTAAGTTCGTTGCTTTCATCCAAAAATTGTATGCCAAACGCCTGCGCGAAGCCGTCGCCGAAGTTATGCGACGTTCCCGATTGAAGCGCGCGACCGTCGTGCATTAAACTCTCAATTGTATAAGTCGCGTTCGCGCCGGCAAATTTTTCCTTCTCGGTTTTCTGCCCTTTGATAACAGGAATCGCCAACTGCGTCTCACAAAAATCCGCGTACACGTTAAGCATACGCAAGGTTTCCTCTTGCGCTTCCTCTTGTGTTGCGTGGGCGGTGTGCCCTTCCTGCCACAAAAATTCGGTATGACGCAAAAACGGGCGGGTTGTTTTCTCCCACCGAACAACCGAACACCACTGATTGTACAGCTTCGGCAAGTCACGATAAGATTGTATCACATTCGCGTAATGCTCGCAAAACAGAGTTTCACTCGTCGGTCGAACGCAAAGCCGCTCGGCAAGCGGCTCAGATCCACCGTGCGTTACCCACGCAACCTCGGGCGCGAACCCCTCAACGTGATCTTTCTCCTTTTGAAGCAAGCTTTCAGGGATAAACATAGGCATATAAACATTCTCGTGCCCTGTTTCCTTAAACATTCCGTCCAAGCTTTTTTGAATATTCTCCCAAATCGCGTAGCCGTAGGGTTGCATAACCATACATCCGCGCACGCCGGAATAATCCACAAGCTCGGTCTTTTTGATAACATCGGTATACCATTTGGCAAAGTCAACATCCATAGAGGTTATTGCTTCCACCATTTTCGAATTTTCGGGCATAAGTAGTCCTTCTTTCGTAAAATAATCTACATCATATAAAGAAGTATACTGGAAAAATAGCTTGCTGTCAATAAAAAAATAGTGTATAATCCATATTTAGAGGATAAAAATTACAAAGGAGGACATTATGAATAAAACTGACGTTAAAAAACTAGTTTTAACCGGCTTGCTTTTAGGGCTTGCGATCGCGGCGCAACAACTCAGATTTCTTCACCCGCAGTTCATTACGGGACCGTTGATTAACGCCGTATTAATCGCCGCCGCGCTTTGGGGCGGACTGAAATCCGGCTTGACGATTGCGATTATCTCGCCGTTGCTTGCGATTCTGACCGCGCCGAATCCATATATAGCAGGATTTTTATATCTTATTCCGATGATTGCGTTGGCAAACGCCGCGCTTGTTTTGTGCGCATACGCGTTTAGGAACCGAAATCTCGCTACTTTCGGCGTAGGCTTAGTAATCGGCTCGGCATTAAAAGCCGCAATCTTGTGGGTCGGAGTTATATATTTCCTTGTTCCGTTTTTCGGATACCGCTTGCCTGAAATGTTGCGCTATGTCGTGCTTCCGGGAATGTTCTCATGGAGCCAATTGTTCACAGCACTCACGGGAAGTATAATTATCTTGCTAATCCGCCCAAGGATTGATAAAGCAATCGAAAGAGGCGATTAGTTAAATGGATAAAAAAAGAGCCTTTCGGCTCTTTTTTCTATATATGCCTATTTTTAATTCAAATTCCAATTTATCGGCGTTTGTCCTAAACTTTCCAATATATTATTCGCCTGCGAGAAATGGCGGCAACCGAAAAATCCTCTATGCGCCGACAGCGGACTCGGGTGCGGCGCTTTTAGTATAAAATGTTTCGGGTTGGTGATAATCTGCGTCTTCTTCTGCGCGTGCGATCCCCACAACATAAATATCACAGGCGTTTCCCGCTCATTTAGAAGCTGTATAACCTTATCGGTAAATATTTCCCAACCCTGTCCGGCGTGAGACATTGGCTCGCCCGCCCGAACGGTGAGTGTAGTGTTCAAAAGCAGAACGCCCTGCCTCGCCCATGGCGTTAAATCGCCGCCGGCGGGCGTTTGCATACCAACATCAGTTGCTAATTCCTTGAAAATATTCACAAGAGACGGCGGAGGCGTGATTCCCTCCCGAACCGAGAAACAAAATCCGTGCGCCTGCCCAACGCCGTGGTACGGATCCTGCCCCAAAATAACCACCTTAACGTCGTTATACGCCGCAAGTTTGAGCGCGTTAAAAATGTCATACATCGACGGATAAACGGTATAATTCGCATACTGCTCTTTCAAAAATTGCCGCAATTTCAGATAATATTCCGACGTAAATTCGTCCTTTAAAATACTGTCCCAATCGTTCCCTAAATTGACCACCGTTAAACGCCCCCCAATATCTTCTTCAAATATTCTAAACTCTGCAACCGCTTATCAATATGTATCGCGGCGTATCGCTCGGTTACGCCGCTTAAATAATCTAACAATTCGTCCGGCATATCAAACGAAAAAATCTTATTCATATCCGCTTGCGTGATATAAAGGCAAGCCGCGCGCAAAGTGTCATTTATCTCGGCAATATTCGGCGCGACTTTAATGCAATTTCCACATCGAACCGTGCCGTTCACAAGATCAAAACTCGCGATATTCCGCTCGGTTCGACAATCGCAGCAACCGCTAAAATCAGGCATAAACCCCGCCGCGGTCATGCTTCTAAGTTCAAACACAACCTTAATCTTCTTCGCCGAAACGGTATCTCTGCAAAGCAAGTGAAGCGAGTTCAGCAACAAACTCAAAAGCCGCTCATCTTCGTTGTTTTCGCCGGTGATATTGCAGGCAATGTCGGCAAAATAATTCGCATACGATAACTTCTCCAAATCTCCGCGCAGCGGGTCGAAAAACTCGACGCAATCAACGTCATTCATGCGATAAAGCGATTTTTGCCCTTTGAAAAGGGCAAAATTGCTGTACGAAAATATTTGCGCGCCTCGCATAAACTTGCCGCGCCGCACATTGTTGGCGGCAACCTGAATTTTCCCGAACTCACGCGTTAAAACAGTTAAAATCTTGCTCGCCTCACCGAAGTTTGTCGACTTTATGACCAAGCCCTGCGCCTTTATCAGTGCCATAGATGTTTCTCCTTTTTTACGCCTATGGCGTGTGCTTTTTCAGAGCGAGGCTCTGTGGCATTGTGTCCTGCCGGACGGGCATTAAGGGCTCTGCCCTTAATAATCCCGGTCGCCTATGGACGCAAACGCAAAAACCGCGATTTGCGCCAAAGCCGGCGACAAAAAAGCTGGGTTAGCGAGCCGCATTCGCGGAAAGATTAGCGAGATAAACCGCTGCGCACGTTCGAGAGCGACCCGCGCCTAAAAGCGCGAGATTTCATTTGGTTAGGAGCGAGTTGATCGCACTCACCTCCGCGCCATGTGTGCTCGGTTTTTGAGCACGTGCATGAGCGCGGCGCTTTTGATCAAACTTTTGGCGCGCAAAAGTTTGCTGGATTGTCAAGGACTGGTCCTTGACGCGCCGCGCGCGCCCGCGCAATGCCTGCCGCCGCAGCGGCAAAAGCGGGTTTTTAGGGCAAAGCCCTAAAAGCCCGCGCCCGTTGGGCGCAATAATTTTGATAAAACTTTTTTCAAAAGTTTTTCGGTCTAAGGCGCGTCGCGCCTTAAACCTAAACCTCATCCATAATCGAACTGATAAAACTCTCCCTATTCCGCCAATCTTCCTTAACCCGCACCCAAAGTTCCAAATATACCTTATGTCCAAGCAATTTTTCAATATCCGCGCGGGCGTTTTGCCCGATTTGCTTCAGCTTCTCGCCGCCCTTACCGATAACAATTCCTTTGTGGCTATTTTTCTCGCAATAAATCGCGGCATAAATCGACGTTCGCTCCTCTGATTCAATCCACTTTTCAATCTCAACCGCAATCCCGTGGGGAATTTCCTTATTCAATAACCGCAACGCTTTCTCCCGTATAATTTCACGAACAATTTGCCGTTCCGGCTGATCGGTAATCACGTCGTCAGGAAAATATTTCGGACCTTCATTGATATATTTTTCGGTCTCCGCAAGCAACTGCGCGATATTATCGCCCTTCTGCGCCGAAATGGGAATAATCGCCGCAAATTCGTGCAATTCCTGCGCTTTCGCGATCAACGGCAAAAGATTTTCTTTCGCAACTTTGTCAACCTTATTAAGCGCCAAAATCACAGGCGTTCCCTCGCGGATAACCGATTTAAGCGCGGATTCTTCGTCATTCCATTCGTTGTCGCGAACAGTGCAATCCATCACATAAATCACCGCGTTAACATCAATAATCGCCGACTTGATCGACTTCTCCATCCGCGCGCCAAGCGAGTTCCGCGGCTTATGAATCCCCGGCGTATCCACAAAAATAATCTGACAATGGTCGGTGGTATGCACGCCGAGTATAGAATTTCTGGTCGTTTGCGGCTTACTTGACACGATAGAAATTTTCTCCCCGATAATTTTATTTAAAAGCGTCGATTTCCCCGCATTCGCCCGCCCACAAATAGCGACGAACCCCGATTTATAGTTGCTCATCTTATAACCTCCAATATCCTCTCGCCAAACACGATAAATCCGACAGTCGCCGCAAAAATTGCGGATATAAGCACCGCGCCCGCCGCAACGTCTTTCGCAACTTTTCCATTTTCAGTATACTCGGTTGACGCGTTGTCAACCGCTCGTTCAACTGCCGTATTAACCATTTCCGCAAATAAAACAAAGCAAATCGCAAATATAAGCGCGATCATTTCATATCGCTCCAACTCGAAAATCACCATAAGCGCGATAACTATCGTCATTGCAACCAGATGGACACGGAAATTTCGCTCCCGCCTTACGCAATACCAAAGCCCGGCGAACGCGTACTTAAAGCTTTTCAGAAATCGCTTCATCTCGTCAACCCCATTTTATCCAATATCTTCTCCTGCACCGCGAACATTTCCGCCTCATCCTCCGGCGTTTCATGATCATATCCGAATAAATGCAGCATAGAATGAACCGCCAAGAACCCAATCTCACGTTCAAACGAGTGCTCGTAATTTTCCGCCTGAATTTTTGCTTGCTCCATCGAAATCACAATATCACCGAGAATATTTTCGTATTCCTCGGCAAAATCTTCAATCATCGGAAACGACAAAACATCGGTGGGCTTATCCATATTACGATGCTGAAAATTAAGCGCGTGAATTTCTTCGTTATTCACCAGCATAACGCTGACCTCAAACGATTTGCCCGGCATAATTTCCTTAGCCGATTCGTTCACCGCGGATTTAATAACCCCGCGAATTTCCCGCGAGACCGCCGTATCGGTATTATTTGTAATGTAAATTTTCATGTATTCCCTCATTTTACTGCCGCCGCCGCACCACAGAAATAACCCCATCTATCGCCTGCAACTTCTTAATCGCTTCGGTCAGCTGATCGACGCTTTTAATCTCCAGCGTAACGTCCAAAATCGCCAAGCCTTGCTTCGCCGTCCTTGCGTTCAACCCGCGCACAGGCAGGTATAAATCCTTAATCGCCAACGTGACATCCGCCAGCAAGGCCTCTCTGTCGGTGGCGGTAATTGTTAACAACGATTGATAGCGAATTTCCGCCTGTTCAGACCAACTAACGGGGATAAAGCGATTCAACTCCTCCGAATCAGGGCTTGTATTGAGAATGTTGATACAATCGGTGCGGTGAACCGCCACACCACGCCCGCGCGTAACATATCCAACAATATCGTCCCCAGGAACCGGGTTACAGCAATGGCTGAATCGAATCAAGCAATTATCAATCCCGCTTACAACAACGCCGCTTGTATTGGGTCGGCTTGTTTTGCGGGTGATAAGTTCAATCGGTGCTTTCACTTCGGTCACGGGAATCGTTTTCTTATACTCGTCTTTCAGCCGCGTCACAAGCCTGTGCGCATTCGCGCCTCCATAGCCTAACGACGAATAGAAGTCCTTGACCGAATTAAAGCTGTACTTCTTCAAGAACGCATTCAAAACGTCGCCCGAGTTTAGGAAAGAGAGCGGCACGCCCGCTTTTTTGAAGTCTTTCTCGAGCAAATCTTTACCCTTTTCGATATTCTCCGCGCGATTTTCTTTCTTAAACCACTGATTTATCTTGTTCCGCGCCTGCGAAGTTTTACAAATTTTAAGCCAGTCCCGCGACGGTCCGTGAACATGTCCCGACGTAATAATCTCAACAATATCGCCGTTTTGGATAATATAATCAAGCGTCGCAATCTTACCGTTCACTTTTCCGCCCATCATTTTGTTTCCGACTTCACTGTGAATCGCGTACGCAAAGTCGATAATGGTTGAGCCGGCAGGCAAATTCCGCACATCACCTTTCGGCGTAAACACAAACACGTCGTCGCTGAATAGATCAATTTTCAAGGTCTGCATAACCTCGGAATTTGTCATATCCTGCTGAATTTCAAGCAACTGCCGCACCCATTCAAGCTTTTCGTCAAGATCATCCTTGCCGGATTTGCCTTCTTTATATTTCCAGTGCGCCGCAATTCCTTTTTCCGCCGTCTCGTGCATATCCCATGTGCGAATCTGAATTTCAAACGGAACGCCGTCCGAACCGATAAGCGTCGAGTGTAACGACTGATACATATTCGGTTTCGGCATGGCGATATAATCCTTGAACCGCCCGGGAATAGGCTTATAAAGCTCGTGAACCATCCCCAAAACGGCATAGCAATCGCTGACCGTATCCACGATAATCCGCACCGCGAAAAGGTCGTAAATTTCTTCAATTCCGCTGTTTTGCGCGAACATTTTGCGATATATGCTGTAAAAATGCTTCGGACGCCCTTCGACAAACCCTTTAATTCCCTCAGCGGCCAGCTTATCTCGAAAAATCTGCATAATTTTATTAATAAACGCTTCCCGTTCAGCGCGTTTCTGCGAAATCTTATCAACAATTTCGTAATATCCAATCGGATCAATATACCTAAGCGATAAATCCTCAAGCTCCCACTTAACTTTTGACATACCAAGCCTGTGCGCGATTGGCGCATAAATTTCCAAGGTTTCCCGCGCCTTTTCCCGCTGTTTGTATTCAGGAAGCGATTTAAGCGTTCGCATATTATGAATCCGGTCGGCAAGTTTAATCAAAATCACGCGAATATCTTTCGCCATCGCGAAAAACATCTTGCGAAGGTTCTCAACCTGCTCGTCTTCTTTCGTGCTGTATGGGATTTTGTCAAGTTTCGTTACCCCTTCAACCAACATAGCAACATGCTCGCCGAACTTTTCCTTAATTTCCGCGTGTGTGCTGTCGGTATCCTCCACCGTGTCGTGAAGAAGCGCGGCAACGATGGAGTCAATATCAAGCTCCATCTCCGCAAGAATGTTCGCAACCTCGATTGGGTGCGTGACAAACGGCTCGCCGGAAACGCGGGTTTGCCCCTCATGCTTCATTTGCGCATAGTTATAAGCCCTCTCCACCAACGCAATGTTGGCGAAAGGGCTGTATTTTTGTATTTTTTTAATTAGGTTTTTGAGTTTTTTGTCCATAAGGATACCTCAACTGTAAAACTTTAAAAAAGTTTTGCAAAATTTGCGCCTGCGGCACAGGGCTTTTAGGGCTTTGCCCTACAACCCATTATTCAGAGACCGTCTCTGAGGGCGTATGCCTTGACAGGCGGTCATTAAGGGCTCTGCCCTTAATAATCCCGGTCGCCTATGGACGCAAACGCAAAAAAGCGGCGATAACAGATGAAACTCCTCGCACAAAACGCTTCGGAGGGCTAAATCTCTAAGCAGTAAACTGCTAAGAGCTTTATGCCAAGCCGGCGACAGAAAAGCTGGGTTAGCTAGCCGCATTCGCGGAAAGATTAGCGAGCGAGAACACCGCGCTCGTTCGAGAGCGACCCGCGCCTAAAAGCGCGAGATGTTTTAGGGTAGGGTGCTATGTTTGCACCTAACCTCCGCGCCACGTGCGCTCGGTTTTTGAACGTGTTCGTGAGCGCGGCGCTTTTGATCAAACTTTTGGCGCGCAAAAGTTTGCTGGATTGGCAAGGACTGGTCCTTGCCGCGCCGCGCGCGCCCGCGCAACGCCTGCCGCCTCAGCGGCAAAAATGGTTTTTTAGGGCAAAGCCCTAAAAACAGCGCCGTAGGCGCAAACCTATGCGGCTGTCGCCGCAAAACGGTCTTAGGGCAAAGCCCTAAACCTGCGCCTTCCGTATATCCCTCAAAACCAACTGCAAATTCACCATTCCGCGATAATCGTTAATATCTATCCCAAACACAACGTCAACCAAATCTCCTTCGGAGAATTCGTTAATACAATCCCCCATTCCGAATCCGACCGTGTCGAAATACTTCTTCTCTTTAAGCAATGTCGCGCGAATATGCCGCTTTTCACCGGTTTGACTGATTCTATGAATCTTAATTCCGTTAATCGCGAACACAGGCGCGCTGTTCCCCGCTCCGTACGGCTGAAGCCTGTTCAACTCGTGATACATCTCCATAGTCACGAACGGAACTTTAACAATCGCGTCGATATTAATAATCGGTTTCATGTCCTCGATAACATTTTCTTTAGCGTATTCATTGATTTTCTTACGAAACTTTTCGATATTTTCAGTTTGAATCGAAAGCCCCGCCGCAAGTTCGTGTCCACCGTGATTATCAAGCAAATCGGAACTATTCTCAAGCGCCTCGAAAAGGTTAAACCCAATAATTCCACGCCCCGAACCTTTCGCGGTCTTTCCGTCTACCGCGAACAAAATCGACGGCTTATAAAACTTCTCGGTAATCTTCGATGAAACAATCCCCACAATCCCATGATGCCAGTCTTCGTGAGCGATAACCAAAACCTTGTCATTTAATATTTCCGGATGATTTTCGATGTATTCAAGCGCCTCGGCAAACATCTTTTGCTCGGTTTCCTGACGCCTTTGATTCTCCTCACAAATAAGCTTCGCAAGCCGTTGCGCCTCAGCTTCATCTTCGGTCAGGAACAATTCCACGCTTCGCGAAGCGCACCCAAGCCGACCCGACGCGTTAATACGCGGCGCGATTAAGTATCCAATCGTGGTGGTAGTGATATTTTTAACATTATTCGCGCACATTTCCACAAGAGTTCGCAATCCTAGGTTTTTGCTTTCCTTAAAGCGAGATAATCCTTCGGTTACAATCACTCTATTCTCGTCCACAAGAGGAGAAATGTCCGCAACCGTCCCCAAACAAAGTAAGTCCGAATATTTTTCAATCAAAACAGGAAGCTCGGTCGGCTTCTCTAAAGCTTGAATCAGCTTGAAAACCACGCCAACGCCGGCAAGGTTCTTAAACGGATAGCTGCAATCTTTCTGCTTCGGATCAATGGTCGCGACCGCGTTCGGCGTTTGCTCTTTACACTCATGATGATCGGTGATTATCAAGTCTATCCCAAGCTCGCGAGCGTATTCCGTTTCGTCGCACGCGGTAATGCCCGTGTCCACAGTAATCATAAGAGTCGTTCCGTCAGCTTTGATCTTGTTAAGCGCGTCTTTGTTGATTCCATAGCCTTCTTCCATTCGGTCGGGTATGTAATATCCAACTTCAAGCCCCATAGACGTCAAATGCTTATGCAAAATAACAATGCTGGTAATTCCGTCAACATCATAATCGCCGTAAATGGTAACTTTCTCTTTATTCTTCACCGCAAGTTTAATGCGGTCAACCGCTTTTTTCATATCTTTCAGCAAAAAGGGGTCGTACAAATTGTTAAAATCCTTCGACAAAAACTTTTCCACATCGGCGTCTTCACGAATTCCCCGATTATACATAACAACCGCCGTAAGAGGCGAAATTCTAAATTCATTCGCAATCTCAACCACTCTCGGTTTGTCAAATTCTTGAATACACCATTTTTTCTCTAACATATATATATTGTCCCTCCAACTTAATCTCTTTCTTGCGATATTACGCATTGCGTCATTCATTCTACCACGAATTTCAGTAAAATGCAAGCATTTTCGCATAAAAAAAGAGCCAAAGGCTCTTTTATTGTCTCACTTGATTCTCAAGTTCTAAAAATTGTTGCCGGTTATCAAGAACAAAACTTCGCGTGACAACATTAATTATCGCCGAAGCAAGTCCGAAATATCCGCCAAAAAATGCGGCGTAAACTATCAATCCCACTTTTCCGCCAAGCGGCTCGTATCTACGAACAATTCCCACCGGCGCGGTGCGG
>Ga0123352_10000946_pt1 | contig 37287 bp, 38 predicted proteins | sample TergutLab28metaG_FD_89700 | JGI IMG/M metagenome (GOLD analysis project Ga0123352, IMG submission 89700) | Labiotermes labralis P1 segment gut microbial communities from Petit-Saut dam, French Guiana - Lab288 P1 | ecosystem: Host-associated > Arthropoda: Insects > Digestive system > Gut ... | reverse complement strand
CCTGTGTTTGGAGAAAGCCGAGGTGACTATATTAAATGGGTTGATTTTAATGTTCCGCTTAATGTTATGCAGCAAGCTTATAAATACGATGTTGAATCTTTTGGCACAGACGTACAGTTAAACTGGATTGAACTAATAGCATACACTGCAACAAAAACATGGGGTGAATGGCGGAATAACCCACTTCAAGAGATGTCTTCACTGGTTGAAAGGCTTAGAGCTGGTGAGTATATCGATGATATTACAGCAAATCTTGAGTTATACTCATACTTCCTAGAAGCTTATATGGCAGTTTTATCGGGTTTTGTTGGCGAGTTTGAAATTATTGAAAACGATGAAGTTACAAGAAAATATGGGCTAAGAGCTTTTTCACCTATCGCAAAAGGCTATAGCTTTAGCCATTATGACGACTTTGGAAATGCCCGCTCGTATGGATATAAACGCAGACATCTAGGGAATGATTTAATAGGCAGAGTTGGAACGCCCATAATTTCGGTTGAGGATGGCTACATAGAAGCCCTTGGCTGGAACCAATACGGCGGTTGGCGAGTTGGGATAAGAAGCCTAGACGGCAAAAGATATTACTACTACGCACATTTAAGAAAAGACCACCCATTTGTGAAAACGCTTAATGTTGGTGATAGAGTTCAGGCTGGCGATGTTATAGGATACTTGGGAATGACAGGATATAGCAGACGAGAAAACGTTAATAACATAGAAATTCCGCACTTACATTTTGGGCTACAACTTATTTTCGACGAATCTCAAAAAGATGGCATTAACCAAATTTGGATTGATGTTTATAATATAATTAGATTTTTAGAAAAAAATAGAATGCCTGTTCACAAAGGTGAAGATGGGGATTTTGTGAGTAGCCTTAGGATAAATTCGATAATTACTGATTAAACAAATAAAATGGGCGTACTTATGTGCGCCCAGATTTGTCTATTAAAGCAGTATGCTTTCTAAAGATGCTACGCAAACCCCGTCAATTATAACAATCTCATCAACAAACCAATTTTCAAATATTTCTATGTTTCCATCTATCTCAATTTTTCGTGTACCATCTTCAAGGCAACTCCACTTTGCACCTTTTTGTATCAGTAAATCTGCTAGTAATGTAGAGCAACCCATATCAATATCTCTTGTTTCAGGCTTTATGCCATGCATAACTAAACCTGCACTGGCTGTAACCCAATATTCACTTTTTGGGTATTTTTTTATATTTAACTTATCAATTATTTTTCGTTTATCTAGCAAATTATCTTCCCCACTCAGCATCAGCTTGTCCTTGAATTCTTCCAAAAGAAACACTTTTATCGTCTGCACCAAGCTCCACATATCCTTTTGTTAAATCTTGCGTTGTTACCTCTAAAAGCTCCATAAATTGTGTATATGCAAAAACATATTTCGGATCTTCGTCATCCTCGCCATACACACATTTAAGTAAAGACTCTATCATCTGATCCATCCCCCAAAGCTTAATATGCAGTAGCTCATGAATAATAAGAGCTTCAATATTTGTTTGCTTTGGATTGCAATTATTAATTAACATAATTGCTGTTTTGTCGGCTTGGTCGATTTTAACATCACCAGTTTTTCGCCATTCTTTTGTAACAAGTTCTAGTTTTATGTCCCAGTCTTTTAGTCGCAAAATTTTTTGCCATTTTTCTAAAGTTTTTAGCAAATCTCGTTCTTCAAACATATCATCCTACCCCTTGCCCTTTTTTATATATTATATAGCACATATTTTATTTGTCAATATTGACACACAAATAAATATATGCTATCATAAATATATATGGGGGTAAATGGGTTGCTGGTGTGCCCTCTGGTCTTCAAAACCAGTAATAGCAGGTAGGCCCTGCTTAGGTGGGTTCGATTCCCACTTGCTCCCGCCAAATTAAATATTATTGAATGATGGTTATAGGAGAGATCGTTTAAAACGGCGCCGAAGGGTTAAGTACTGCACTGCCAACTGTAGTATGATAATCTCAGGCAAAAGGACTATAGCTTGACAATATTCTGAAGTTTTAGCAAGAAGCGAACAACAGAGATTTAGGCATCGGTATTAGTGCGTTTTTTGTGCTAGAATACTGGATGCTTTTTTGTTTTTCATGCACCAACACGTCATTGCGGACTTGACCCGCAATCTCACACCTTAGATTTTAGGACGAGATGTCGTGTCAAGCACGGCATGACGATATTTGTAAGTTCTGCTTTATTTCAATTATAGGAGAATGGCTAGTATGCTATGTATTACAAACAATAAGTTAGTTCTTGATGAGTATAAAAACACTTTAAATATAGAATATTATGATATTCCTTTAAAAGATATTCTTATTAAAACTCGTGATAAAATTCACGAACATTATAAACTTCTTACGCACCCATTATCAGGTAGTATTAAACCCGGCGAAACGCCTTATAAAACTATATTTATTGAAAAAGGTAACAAGCTTGATATGGATTCGGTTATCCTTATAGAAAATTGTATTAACATGTGCAATAATTTTGAAATTATAGATAAAAGTAAATACTTAAACCCTGAAAAGTCGATACAAGATTTTGAAATTATAGATTTATCGCTTGCGAAATCGGCACTATCTAGTATTCATTGATAATCTCAACTCAATTAGAGTTGTGTTATATATAATATCATCATAAACAAAAATATAATAAGGAGGTATGTGTTTTGAAATTAGAACTAGGGTATATTTTGATTAAAGATATACAATTTTCAAACGTTTCAAAAGTAGAAAACGGTACTCTTTTCGTAAACCAAGATGAAATTAAAGCTTTGGTTTTAGAGGACGAAAACATCGCATCTTGCGAACTAGATTTAGCAAGACCTGGCGAAAGCATTCGTATAACACCTGTTAAAGACGTTATCGAGCCAAGAGTTAAAGTAGAGGGTACTGGAAGCATTTTTCCAGGTACTTTAAACAAGGTTGAAACTGTTGGAAATGGTAAAACACATGTTTTAAAAGGCTGTGCGGTTGTTACAGCGGGTAAAGTTGTTGGTTTCCAAGAAGGTATTATCGACATGGTTGGCGAAGGTGCTAAATACACGCCATTTTCACAACTTAACAACTTAGTTTTGGTTATGAATCCTGTTGATGGTTTAAAACCTCACGAGCATGAAAAATCTTTAAGAATGGCTGGGCTTAAAGTTGCTGCACACATTGGCGAACTTGCAAGAAACTTAACGCCTTGCGAAACTGAAGTTTTTGAAACTCCTAGCATTTCTGAAGGTATTAAGATGTATCCAAACCTTCCACGTGTTGCATATGTGCAAATGCTTCAAAGCCAAGGTTTACTTCATGACACGTATGTTTACGGTGTAGATGCAAAACAAACGCTTTCAACACTTATTTATCCAACAGAAATTATGGATGGTGCCATCATTAGTGGTAATTGCGTTTCTGCTTGTGATAAAAACACAACATACCATCATTTAAATAACCCTGTTGTGCATGACTTATTTGCAGAACATGGAAAAACTTTAAATTTTGTATGCACAATTTTAACTAACGAAAACGTTTTCCTTATGGACAAAGAGCGTTCTTCTGACTGGAGTGCTAAACTTTCTGAAATGCTCGGGCTAGACGGCGTTATCATCAGCCAAGAAGGTTTTGGTAACCCTGATACTGACCTTATCATGAACTGTAAAAAAATCGAAGCAAAAGGCGTTAAAACTGTTATTATTACAGATGAATACGCTGGGCGTGACGGCAAGAGCCAATCTTTAGCTGATGCAGATGCAGCGGCTGATGCGGTTGTTACTGGCGGAAATGCTAACGAAGTTGTTGTACTACCTAAGCTTGACAAAGTTATTGGCTCTTTAGACTGGGTTGACACTTGTGCAGGCGGTTTTGATGGTTCTTTAGCTAAAGACGGTACAATAACTGTTGAAATTCAAGCAATTACAGGCGCTACTAATGAGCTTGGCTTTAACAAGCTTTCGGCAAGATAATAAAGGGAGCAGAATTCAAAATAAAAAAACAAATTTAGCCAAACACTGTTTTGCGAAGCAAAAAGTGCAAGCGTAAAATTTGATTTTTTATTACAGAAAGCTCCCGCAGAAAAGGAGGAAAACATAATGGCAAAATTAAAAGTTGTACACTATTTAAACCAGTTCTTTGCACAAATTGGCGGCGAAGAAATGGCTCATATAGCACCAGAACTACGCCAAGGCGTTGTTGGCCCTGGTCTTGCATTTAACCAAGCTTTTGGCGACGAGGCTGAAATTATTGCTACAGTAATTTGCGGTGACTCTTATTTTAATGAAAATTTAGAAGATGCTAAAGCTAAAGTTTTGGAAATGGTTAAATCTCAAAATCCTGATATTTTTGTTGCAGGTCCTGCGTTTAATGCCGGTCGTTACGGTGTTGCTTGCGGTACTATGGCAGAGCTTATCAAAAATGAGTTAAACATCCCAGTTGTTTCTGGTATGTATATCGAAAACCCTGGGGCAGACATGTTTAAACAAGCTGTTTACATGATTTCTACAAGAGATTCTGCAACAGGCATGAGAGATGCAGCTCCTAAAATGGCAGCTCTTGCTTTAAAACTTGCTAAAGGTGAGAAAGTTGGTTCTTCTGCAGAAGATTTCTACATTCCAAACGGCACACGTGTTAATTTCTTTGAAGAAGAAAGAGGCTCGAAGCGTGCGGTTAATATGCTTCTCAAAAAACTTGGCGGCAAACCTTTCGTTACAGAATTCCCTATGCCTGACTTTGATAGAGTTGAGCCAAACCCAGCAATTAAAGATATTACAAAAGCGAAAATCGCGATTGTAACTTCTGGCGGTATTGTTCCTAAAGGAAACCCTGACAGAATCGAATCTTCTTCTGCTCAAAAATATGGTAAGTATGACATTGAAGGTCTTACAGACCTTACAGAAGCAAGCCACGAAACAGCTCACGGCGGTTACGACCCTGTTTACGCTAACCAAGACTCTGACAGAGTTATCCCTGTTGATGTTTTAAGAGAATTTGAAAGCCAAGGCAAAATCGGCTCTTTACACAGATACTTCTACACAACAACAGGAAACGGCACATCTGTTGCAAGCTCTAAAGCTTTTGCTGAAGAATTTTCGGCAGAACTTAGAAATGATGGGGTAGACGCTGTTATCTTAACCTCTACTTGAGGTACTTGTACTCGTTGCGGTGCAACGATGGTAAAAGAAATTGAGCGTGCTGGTATTCCAGTTGTTCACCTTTGTACAGTAGTACCTATTTCTTTAACGGTTGGAGCTAACAGAATTGTTCCTGCTATTGCTATCCCTTACCCACTTGGAAACCCTGCAGTTTCTATGGAAGAAGAGAAAGTTATTAGAAGAAATATTTGCGAAAAAGCACTTGTTGCCTTAACTACAGAAGTTACAGAGCAAACAGTTTTTGAGTAAAAAATTTATGAAAAAATATATACTTGCTATATGTTTGATGGCAATCGTGTTGTTTACTTTTTCAGCTTGTAGTAGGAATGAGCTAGATTTAGAGCAAATTGAACAACCCGTGCAAGAATTTATGGGCGGCATATTTCACCAATTTGACAACCTTGGGTTTTCCATTGAGTTCCCTGCTTTCTGGGAAGGAAAATACGGTATAGCAGAAGTGGATAATTTCGAGCCAGATTTACGGCTGGTGGCAATATATCATTTGGGCAGTGCCGAATTTGGAGGAGTTTTGCTTAGATTAGGCAGAGCTGTGGGAGAGCATTTTACTTATGATAATCCACCCCTTATGGCGGGAGGCTCAATACTGCTTAAACAAACTGGCGGATACACTTATTTTATTAATTTCCCTAGTGATGTGCAGCATGATGGTCCTAACAGCGAGTCAGGCATTGAATACCTAGAAATGGTAGGATATTGGGAGCCAAGGCATTGGGATTTTCTTGTAAACAGCTTTAGGCTTATCGAATAGCAATATTAAAAATTTGAAACAAATTTGAGACTTTTGAGGGGTACTTCTGTGCTATACTAGTATCATAGAAAGTTAGATAATAGTATAAAGCCTGATTTTTAAGGGGTTTATGCACTAACTAAGCGGCGAAGCTGCTAAACTCGCAAAAATCCTGATTTTTGCGAAAAGGCAATAGGCGAAATCAAGAGGGATTCATTCCCTCGCAAGATCGAGCCATTGCCTGCCTCTCTCAAAAGTCAAGAAAATCAGGGATTTAAATGATTATATATACCGATAATATAAACGATACTTCCGAAAATCAATTAAATGGCTTTTTTGTAGAGTGGCTAAAACCCTTAACTCCTCAAAAACACTACGAGTTATTACAAGGTAGCTCTCACTTTGTTGTGGCTATAAACCAAGAAACTAACCAAGTTGTTGGCTTTATAACTGCCCTTAGTGATGGTGTTTTGGCAAGCTTTATACCTCTTTTAGAGGTTTTACCTGAGTATAAAAACAAAGGCATTGGAACTCGATTGATGGAAGAAATATTAAAAAAACTAAGTAATATTCCAAACATTGATTTACTCTGTGATGCAGAACTTCAGCCATTTTACGAGCGTTTTAAAATGCATAAAGCTCATGGTATGCTAATCAGAAAATAGAATTAGAATTACAATAAATATTTAGGAGGTTAATATGTCTAAAATATACGACCTTATTATATTAGGTGCAGGCCCTGCTGGTCTTTCTGCTGGTCTTTATGCTGGAAGAAGCCGTCTTGACACTTTAATAATCGAAAAAGGGCAAGATGGCGGTCAAATTGCTATCACTCATGAGATTGAGAACTATCCGGGTGGCGTTCATGGTGATTCTGGCCCATCTTTAATCAAAAGAATGTCAGAACAAGTTGCACAATTTGGTGCAGAGCGTTTAACAGCAACAATCACAAACGTTGAGCTTGAAGGCAACACTAAAAAAATTACAACGGATAAAGGCGAATTTTTAGCAAAAACTATTATAGTTGCAACTGGTGCAAACCCTAGGCCTATCGGCTGTAAAGGTGAAGCTGAATTTGTTGGCAAGGGCGTTTCTTATTGTGCAACTTGCGATGCTAATTTCTTTGAAGATTTTGACGTATATGTAGTTGGCGGCGGCGATTCTGCTGTTGAAGAAGCTATGTATATCACAAAATTTGCAAGAAAAGTTACGATTATTCACCGCCGTGATGAATTAAGAGCTGCAAAAAGTATCCAAGAAAAAGCATTTAAAAACCCTAAAATGGCATTTATGTGGGATACTGTTGTAGAAGAAATTAAGGGCGATGATATTATCGGCTCTATGATTGTTAAAAACGTTAAAACAGGTGAACTTACTGAAATTACTGCTCCTGAAGACGAAATTTTCGGTGTTTTCGGTTTTGTTGGTTTCTTACCAAAAACTGATTTATTCGTTGGAAAGCTTGAAATGGAAGATGGATATATCTTAGGCTGTGAAGATATGCATACAAACGTTCCTGGTGTATTTGTTGCAGGCGACTGCCGCCAAAAATCTCTAAAGCAAGTTATAACTGCTGCTGCTGATGGTGCAATTGCTGCAACTCAAGCAGAAAAGTATATCGAGCATATGGAGGGCTAGTTTCATGAATGAGCATGATAGACCAAGAAATATTACCATTGGTAGATGTTGCAGAAGAATCGGAACAGGTGGCATAACGTTTGGTAGTGCTTTAGCTATGATTCTTTCATACACAGGTGGAAGTTCTATATTTTGGACGATTATTCATGGGCTTTTAAGCTGAATTTACGTGGTGTATTACATCATAGTAAACCGTTAGGAGCAAGCTATGTATAACCCTGAAAATAGAATAATTACAACAGAAAGACTAATTTTAAGACCTTTTGCTGTGTCTGATGCCGATGATTTGGTTAAACAATGTAATAATCACAATATTTTCAAAACCACCCTGAACATGCCCTACCCTTATTCGCTTGAAGATGCGTTATCATGGATTTCTTTAGCCAACGAGTGCTTTGACAATAACAGAAGATACGACTTTGTTGTATCTGATAAGATTACGGGCAAATTATTAGGCTCAATAGGCATATCTAATAATCAAACTCACAAAAATGGTGAACTTGGCTACTGGATAGGTGAAGAGTTTTGGAATAAAGGTTATGGCACAGAAGCTGCTAAGGCTATATTAGAGTTTGTCTTTTCAGAAATAGGTTTACACAAAGTTATGGGGCATCATTTTGCTAGTAATCCATCATCTGGCAAGATAATGGAGAAAATAGGCATGTCTTATGAGGGCACTCTTATCGACCAAGTTATAAAAGATGGTAAGTTTGAAACTCTTATACGTTATGGAATAATAAACTCTAGGGCGTGATTTAATGCTACAAAACGGCAACATAATTCTTAGGTATATAAAAGAATCTGACGCTAAAGATTATTCTAATTGGATATATGTTGAAAATGAGTGGATGGATTGGGATGCTCCTTGGGAAAAAGATGAGGATCTTGGCGAGCTATTAAAGCACTATGCAGATGTTAAAGAAGAACCCAAGATTTATAGCAGACTTCAAATTGATACTCTAGATGAGCAGCATATTGGTAGCGTTAATTCTTATTATATAAACGGTGATAAAAGTAAACTTGCCGTTGGCATAGGCATTTACTCTGTTTCTACAAGAAACAAGGGTTATGGTGCTTATGCTCTAAGCTTGTGGATGGCGTATGTGTTTAAAAACCGTGATATTGATATTATTTATACTCAAACTTGGTCAGGCAATCTTCCAATGGTTAGGTTAGCTGAAAAAGTTGGTTTCGTTGAAAGCAATAGATTAATAAACGATAGAGAAGTTAGAGGGCTTAAATATGATGCTCTTGAGTTTTCAATCACAAGAGAGGATTTTTTCACGAAATATCCTCATCTAAAATTATAAGGAGGAAAAAATATGTTTGATGTAGATAAGGATACATTTGAAGCCGAAGTTTTGCAAGCTTCTGGCAAAGTATTTGTAGATTTTTATGGTGATGGCTGTGAGCCATGCAAGGCTTTAGCACCTTTTGTTCATTCTATGAGCGATAAATACAGTGCTAACATGAAGTTTGTTATGTTAAACACTTCTAAGGCTCGTAGGCTTTCTATTGGCCAAAAAGTAATGGGCCTTCCTGTTATGGCTATTTATGAAAATGGTGCTAAAATCGAAGAGCTAGTTAAAGAAGAATGTACAGAAACAGCTATCGAAGAAATGATTAAAAAACACATTTAGGCGTTTGCCACATCGTCATTGCGGGCTTGACCCGCAATCTCAATAGATTATCTAGCATTTTAAATGCTTTATAATAAATTTTACATGGAAAGGAATGAAAAACATCATGAGTCTATTAAAAGATAAAAAAGTCATCATCATTGGTGACCGTGATGGTATTCCTGGCCCTGCAATCGAGGAAGTTGTTAAAACTGCCGGTGCAGACGTAATCTATTCTGCTACAGAATGTTTTGTCTGAACGGCTGCAGGTGCTATGGACCTTGAGAACCAAAAAAGGGTAAAAGATTTTGCTGATAACTACGGTGCTGAAAATTTAGTTGTAATTATCGGTGCGGCTGAAGGTGAAGCGGCAGGTCTTGCTGCTGAAACTGTAACAGCGGGCGACCCTACTTTCGCAGGTCCATTAACAGGAGTCCAGTTGGGACTTAAAGTTTATCACGTTTGTGAAGAAGAAGTTAAATCAGAAGTAAACGAAGAGCTATATGAAGAGCAAATCGGTATGATGGAAATGGTTCTTGATATCGACGATATAGCAAAAGAAATGAAAGCTATGAGAGACGAGTTCTGTAAATATCTATAATTCTCGTAACATGTCATTGCGACACCTCTCACCGTCATTGCGAGCGAAGCGAAGCAATCCATGTAAATGCTTAAAACATGGATTGCCGCGTCGGGCTTTAGCCCTCCTCGCAATGACGATAGTAACTTCATTTCAACTCTAATATCAATTGTGGTGGTATGGCTTTCATGCCACCATTTTTAAAATAAATATATTAGGATGTGAGTTTAGTATGACGCGTAAAAAAGCAGTAATAATTGGATGGACTATTCTTATTTTGTCAATAATTGCGGCGTTCATCTCAACTGCAAGAAGTGCTCTATTTGGTGATGCATTATTTAGCGATATAGACTTTTTGAGTTTTATTATATCAGCAGTGCCAACTATTTTTATATATTTTATAATTACTCACTACATTCTTAAAAATAAAGATGCTAAATAATAAATACTAATATCATATAAAAACATAGAAAGGCTGTGAAATACATGAACTCTGTTGTAAAAGCTGCGGCTTATACATTAGTTTATGCTCCGGACATGATTATTCATAACGGTTCAACTCAAACTACTGAAAGAATTGTAAACCCTAGCTCGGAGTATTTAACAAAAATCCCAGCACATTTAAGAAGCTTTGAGGATAATGTTGCATATGCTCCAAATCAAACGTATATCGGCAATATGACGCCTGATGAACTTGCTAAAATCGAAATGCCTTGGTACAACAAAAAAGTAGAAGGTGCAAACAGATTCGGCAAGTTCGGCGAAATTATGCCACAAGACGAATTTTTAATTTTACTGCAAATTTGCGACGTTTTTGACCTTGTAAAGCTTGAGAAAAACTTTGTTGAAAGAACTCGCCCTAATTTTGAAAAACATCCTCTTATGGGTGAAGATATTATCTCTAAAATTAAGCCAGGTGTTGAAATTGCTGAAATCGAAAATTTTGTTAATAACGAACATTCTGAAGGTTTATACCACAATCACGAATTAGTTGGTTATGTTAAACGTGCACATGATGTAGACCCTAGCTTAACGGCACACATCATCCACGAAAATCTTGTTTCTAAGGCAACAAGCGTTTTATCTCTTTTACATTTAGTTAAAAATTCTGGGCTTGAAAAATCGGAAATCGACTATGTTATCGACTGTTCTGAAGAGGCTTGTGGTGATATGAATCAACGTGGTGGCGGCAACTTTGGTAAAGCTGCTGCTGAAATTGCAGGCTTAACTCACGCAACTGGCTGCGATATTCGTGGCTTCTGTGCAGCTCCAACTCATGCTTTAATAAATGCAGCATCTTTAGTTAAAGCTGGAACATTTAAAAATGTTATCGTAACGGCTGGCGGAAGCACTGCAAAACTTGGTATGAACGGAAAAGACCATATCAAAAAAGATATGCCTGTTCTTGAAGATAATTTAGGCGGATTTGCAGTTTTAGTTTCTGCAAACGATGGCGTTAGCCCTGAAATTAACACAGATATAGTAGGTCGTCATTTAGTTGGCACTGGCTCTTCTCCACAGGCGGTTACATCTTCTTTAGTTTCTGAGCCTTTAGAGCGTGCAGGTCTTAAAATTACCGATGTTTGCAAATTCTCAGTTGAAATGCAAAACCCTGATGTTACAAAACCAGCTGGGGCTGGAAACGTACCGGAAGCGAACTACAAAATGATTGGTGCTTTAGCTGTTAAGATGGGTGCAATTGAGAAAACTGAACTTGCGGCTTTCCCTGAAAAGCATGGCATGGTTGGTTGGGCTCCTGTTCAAGGGCATATCCCTTCTGGTGTTCCTTATGTTGGATTCGCTCGCGAAGATATTTTAGCTGGCAAAGTTAAAAAAGCTATGATAATTGGTAAAGGTAGCCTCTTCCTTGGAAGAATGACTAATCTTTTTGATGGTGTTTCTTTCATAATGCAACCAAACTCGGGTGCCATTGCTTCAAATGCAGGCGTTTCTGAAGAAGAAATTAAAACAATGATTGCAAAAGCTATGAAAGATTTTGCGAAAAGCTTATTAGCAGAATAGAGGTGAAAGTTTTGAGTAAAGACATACAAAAAACGATTGCTAAGATTTTTACAGAAGTTTCAGATGGGCTTATGACAGGAAAGATGGGCAAACGCCCTAAAATTGCTGTTACAGGCATTGGCTCGGAGCATGGCGAACAAAATATTATGAATGCAGCACAATCTGCTTCTAAATACGGCATTGATGTAACTTTTATCGGAAGTTTACAAGAGAATGGTGTTACTACAGAACTTGTTAAAACAGAAGAAGAGTGCCACAACAAAATGGGTTGCTTGCTTGAAGAAAAGCAGGTAGATGCTGTTGTTACAATGCACTATCCTTTCCCAATTGGCGTTTCAACAGTTGGGCGTATTACAACGCCTGGCACAGGCAAGCAAATTTTTATAGCAACCACAACAGGTACTTCGGCGACAGACCGTGTAGAAGCTATGGTTAGAAACACAATTTACGGCATCATCGCCGCTAAATCTTGTGGAATTGCTCGCCCAACCGTTGGTATTTTAAATATTGATGGTGCCCAACAAGTTTATTCGGTTTTAAAGCAGCTTGTTGAAAAAGGGTATGATATTAACTTTGCAGAATCGCAAAGAGCTGATGGTGGTTGCATCTTTAGAGGAAATGATATTCTAACAGGCTCGGCAGATGTTATTGTTTGTGATTCTTTAACAGGAAATATCATCATAAAAATGCTTTCTTCTTTCACAACTGGTGGTAGCTATGAAAGCGTTGGTTTTGGTTATGGTCCTGGTATTGGCAAAGGGTACGAAAAAATTGTTATGATTGTTTCTCGTGCTTCGGGTGTTCCTGTTATTGAAGGTGCTATTAGATACGCTGCCGACTTAGTTAATGGTGGATATTTAAACATTTTAAAATCAGAATGTGCAGCAGCTGAAAAAGCAGGGCTTAACTCTATTTTAGAAGCTCGCAAGGCGAGTGCTAAAAAAGATACTTCTGAAGAAGAAGTGATTGCACCTAAAGAAGAAGTAGTTACTGCACAACTTTCTGGCATCGATATAATGGATTTAGATGATGCAGTTAAATCTCTATGGAAAGTAGGCATCTATGCTTCTAGTGGCATGGGTTGTACTGGCCCAATAATTTTAGTTTCTGAGGCTAATGAACAAAAAGCTATGGAAATTTTAATTAAAGACGGTTGGATTACACAGTAATCTTTTAAAGGCGACGTATATAATTTGTATGTCGCCTTTTTTATAAAAAGAGAGTGAATATTGATGGATAAAAATAAACTATTAGATAAAAATCAAAAATTAATTGACATGGTGATAGAACGAGTAAAAAGAGATTTTAAAGACGATATTGCTATAATCGGGTTAACAGGCTCCTTTGCTACAGGAGATTTTAATGAAAAAAGCGACCTTGATTTGATTATAATAAACAATACTCGCCGAGGATTTGAAATTAGCTACTGTTTTATACTTGACGACGTTGGCTATGATATTTATTGCACGCCATGGGAACCGAGAATTAAAAACCAATCGGAGCTTAATTCTCCAATGGTTTCTTGCTTAACTGATTTAAAGATTTTATATTGTGCAAAGCCTGAGTATAAAATCAAATTTAATGAATATAGGCAAAAAGCACTTGAGAAGCTGGCAGAACCTATAGGCAAAGATTGTATTGAACGGGCAAAAAAGCACATAGATTCTGCCAAAATTGAATATACAAATGCTATGATTTCTGATGAAATTGGAGAAGTTAGGTATTATTCTGCAAGCATATTATATGATATAGTCAATGCTATTGTATCACTAAATAATACATGTATTAAATTTGGTGTAAAGCGTTATTTAGAAGAACTATCTAAATATGAATATTTACCTGAAAACTTTGAAAAAAACTATATGGCAGTTATTGATTCGAAAACAGTAGAAGAACTTAGAGAAAATTCTTTAGTATTACTTAAAAATCTTGAACACTTATATAATAAAATGTATACTCAATTTATAGATAAACCTAAGCCTACAGCTACAAACTTAAAAGGCACCTATGAGGAACTTTGGTGCAACTGTCGAAACAAAATAATTACAAGCATAGATTTAAATGACAAGAATTACGCTTTTCAAGCAGCATTAAGTGCCCAACATTATTTGAACGAAATAGCAAAAAATATAGGTACTCCAAAATTTGATTTGTTAAAGCATTTCGATTCTGATAACTTGCAAGTATTTAAAAATGTATTTTTACAAGCTATGGATAGTTATTTATCTGAATACAATAAAGCTTCGTTAAAAGTAGAAAAATTTAATACATTTGAAGAATTATATGAAAATTTTATAATAAGGACAAAAAACAATGATTAGAAAAATGGAATTAGCTGATATACCTCGCATTGCCGAAATACATGTTTTTGGCTGGCGTTCGGCTTATCGCGGAATTATTTCAGACGAACACTTATTTACAAAGCTACTTGTAAGCAAAAGAATAACTGCTTTTGAAAAATATATTGTAAGTGAAACCTCTGATACATATGTTTTTGATGACGGAATTATCAAAGCTTTTCTTACGATAGGAAAATCTACTGATGAAGATACACTAAACTCGTTTGAGGTTTGGGGGATCTATGTGGACCCATTTTTTAAGAGGGAAGGTATTGGACAAAAGTCAATTTATTTTTTTGAAAAAATAGCCATTGAACAAGGCTTTTCTAAAGTTTGTTTATGGACTTTACAGAAAAATACAAATGCAAGAAGCTTTTATGAAAAATTAGGGTATTTACCTGATGGAAAATCTAAATTTCTAGAAGATATTAGTGCCATACAAATTAGATATGCAAAAACTCTTACTAGTTAGCACGATTCTTATCACAAAATAGGACATAGAATAAAACTATGTCCTATTTTTTAGATACAATTATCATTCATAATAGTATCTGATAATTCTAAAATACCTTTATAAGAGCCAGCATTGGTTAAAATAGCCATTGCGAAGTTTTTTTCCTTCACAAAAGAAATAGCACTCGTAAACCCTTCGCTACCTCCACTCATAAAGAATCTGCAAGGTTTTTTTTCTTTGAAATAGACCCACCCTAGCCCTATGTCGTACTCTATGCCAAACTCTTTTTTATTGATGGGATAAATATTATGGCATAACCCTAAATATTGGGGATTTTCTTCACTATTCATCCTTGCAAAAGCCAGCAAATCCTCTGCATTTGAAGTAAGAAAATGTGCAGGTGCAGTACAATCACCTTTACCTAAACCCTCATTGCCAACATTAACATTATTCACATACCCCGATAAAATACCATCCCTATTCGTTCCAAATATTGTGTTATCTAGCCCTAGGTCTTGTTTAATAAACTTCTCCATTAGCTCCACAAATTGTTTACCTGCTACTTGGCTAATGCCATGCCCTAAAAGAGCAAATGAGTAATTGGTATAGCTATATTCATAATTTTTATCTTGTAATTTTTTCTGCTTAGCAAACCAAATCATTTTTTTGTGATCCATGTAAAAATCTACTGGTGCATAAAATTGTTTTTTAAGCATACTATTCCAAAAAAACTTTATATAAATCTTTGCAATTTGGGCTCGTGTAAGTGCTTCTGTTGTGTAGCCGGCAGTATGCGTTGCTAGTCTTTTTAATGTTGGATAATATTTTCTATCTTCAAGCTCGGGTATATATTTTGCAATTGAATCGTTCAAATCCATTTTACTCTCATGCAGATATTTTGCAAATAACGATGCAGTAAATGCCTTAGTGATTGAAGCAATTTCGTATATATGGCTTTCATAAGGAATTTCGCCACTAACATCAAACAGCTTAAGTGATGTGTTCTCGTCATGATAAATGCCGACAGTCAGTTTTGTGTTTGGGTACTCTTTCATCAATTTTTGAATCAGTTCATTTGCATTTTTGCTAATTTTTATCAATTTTCACATCACCCTTAATGCAAGTTTACTCTGTTCTTATAGCTGATAATGCACTTAACCTCGTTGCTCTTCTTGCAGGCAAGAAGCCCGCTATAAGCCCTATAACTGCCGAAAATATAAGTGCTGCTCCATAAAGCCATAAAGGTATTGACGAAGTATTAGAAGAACCTTCCATACCCCAACCAGTAGTACCCAAGGTCATTTGCGAATTATTAAGTATATAAGACACCAAAAAACTAAGGCCCGAGCCAAAAATCCCGCCAATAAAGCCTATAAGCATAGCCTCGATTAAAAATAGTTTTCTAATATCTTTAATTTTCGCACCAATAACTTTCATAACGCCAATTTCTCTGGTTCTTTCATAGGTTGACATAATCATAGTATTCGCTATACCAATTGCTGCAATAAATAACGAAACCCCACCAATTGCACCAAGCAGTCGCTCTAAATCTCTCGAACTTTCGCTTAAAAAATCTAATGTGTCTATCATGCTACTTGTATCAAATCCCATTTCTCTAATAGCATCATTTATAGATCTAACAGCATTTATATCAACACCTTGAACATATGCCATAGAATAATCAACAGCTTGGTTTCTTCGATTTGTTGGATTTGAATTACCTTGTTGCTGATTTTCAAAATTCATTTGAGCAATTCTTAGTTGTCTAACTTCGTCTATGTGCATATAAACAAATCTGTCAAAATTCCAGTCTTTTTCTTCTAGCATACCAACATATGTTAAGTTAAATGGCCTCATTGATGATGTAAACCCAGCTTGCCCAAAACCCCATTCAAAAGAAAATTGCATCCTTGCTGAACTAACGTCTACAAGGGGCTCGTCGCCATTAAAGCGACTAAGCCAAGTCCAATGTCTCGAATTTGGATCTCTAAATTCAAATGGCGAATCTATCCCAAAAACAGCCTGCATTCTGTCACTATCTTCTAAAAGCCTGCCATCAGATGGAACAAGCCCTAAAGCTTCCATCGCTTCAGGCTCAATCCCCCTAAGAGGTAGCCAACTGTGAACAAATCGCCCAGCTCTAGCCGTTACATTCATATCAATAACGCCAGTTGCAACCGAAACGCCGTCAAGCCGCCTAAATTGTTCTACTGCATCTCTATCAAGTTTTAAATCACGATTTGGAGCATCATCCCAGCCCCACTGATTTGGAGGAAATACCGTTATAAGCCTTATATCACCCCATTGCGAAACCATTTCTTCATGATTTTCATTAATGGCAATTCCTAAAGAAATCATAATAACAATAGCGGCCGCTCCTATCATAACGCCCGAAACCGTTAAAATCGTACGAAGTTTTCTTTTAAACAAGTTTCTTATAGCCATTAAAACAAGGTCTTGATTACTCATCAAATACCACAGCCTTTGCTTTTTTCTTTTTAACCACAACTAGCGAAATTACAACAATAGCGGCAGCAGTAACCCCTGCCCCAGCAATAATAAACACGATATTCCTTAAAGAGCTAAAGAATCCTGAGCTTTCCGATTCAAAATCTGGCCATGGTCTGCCCATATCTCCAAAATCTCCACCATCAAACATACCATCAAACGAAAAGTCTTGCACATCAATAATAAATTCATGCACAACTTCGTGAACTTCTGCCAAATCGTTTTCAAAAGAAATAACAATTCTAACAGGTTGAGGGCCTGGCTCTATAGCCATAATAGTTCCATCATAAAAATTATGTTCTGATGGTTGCATTCTTCCAAAAAACATCATAGATTCGAATGATGTTGTATCAAATCCCGGTGCATCAATATTAACTCTAACATTTCCAAGCGTTACTCTGCCAGTATTAAAAAGCTGGAAGCTTATAGGCACCATTCCAAAAGTTTGCGTACTTGATGGTATAGAAATCTCGCTTGTTTCAATACGCATTGTTTGCCTAACAGTTATACCGATAAACGCTTCTGCCGTGTGGTTGTTAAAAAATTCGTCTTGATATTCAAATTTTATTGTAAGCGTGTATGTTCTTGCTGCCGCATCAGGAATAACAAAAAGTCTGAGGCTTTGGTGTGCTTCTTCTCTCGGGTCTATCCTTTGAATATGGAAAGTGTTACTACCGTTTACCGGAGAGAAAATATTCCCACGGTCTTCATTTGTTCCCGGTACAGTTGCACGGTCTTCCATAACGATAGTCGCTTGAATATTTTCGATATGCTTATTCACGTGTGTATTTAAAAATGTTAAATCAAGGTCAAACTCTTGCCCAGCACTAACGATTTGTGGGGTAACTGTATAATCACTAACAATAATTCTTGGTATGCTTATTCTTGAAGGATCTGTAGGGTCTTCATCTTCTCTTTCAGGGTTTGAAACATTAACGCCAATGTATTGTGTAAATGATGCCCTTTCGCGAGTTCCATCAGCTAAAACATTACCTGTATCATACTCTACTAAAAAGCCGATTGTATAACTTCTAGTTCTTGCCGAGTTTGTTGGCGAAAAGCTAAACGTAACATTTTCAGCACTGTTTGCACTCAGTGTATTTATAGTCCTCACGTTTGCCGAGCGTGGAACAATTGCATTCCCATCTTCCATAATTGTGCTTATTCTGATATTGTTAGCTGCATTATTTCCGCTATTCCTTATATCAAATGATACCGAAAACTCTTCTAAAACACCAAAAGTTCCTGCTGGCGAAGATAAGTTTTCAATACTCAAAGCTCCTCTTTCAGTTGGCGTAGCAGTTGCACCAACAGCAACATAGTAATAAAAATCTCTTTCAAACTCTTCTCCTCTAGTATCTCTATATCTTAGAGTAAAAACTATCGCATATGTTCCTCTTGGGGCATTAGATGCAACTGTAAAATCAAAAGAAACTGGGTGCTGTGCTCCAAATTGCATACTTTGATGGAATACACTCTGTGTAGAATTACTTAGATGTATACCATTAGCCTCTAACCCGCTGATTGTAAGCCTAACATCTCTCGCTTCCACAGTTACATTATTTTCTATAACCGAGGAAAGCGTAAAACTATCACCAGGCATAACATTTTCCCTAGTTGTTGTAAAATTTCTAAGAGTTAAGCTTGGTTCTCTAGTATCTGTTCCAACTCTTACCATAACAGTATCTGTTTGCGTAAAGTTTTCATTAGCAAAATTACTATATGTATATCTAATTTCTATTGGGAAAGAGCCCGTCAGTGCATTTGCATCAACCCTTATTTCAAGTTGCAATCTCCTGCTTGATTCTGAAGTAATTCCAGTTGATAAATGCGAATTATTAATAAAGCTAGCAGAAAACGGTGCATTTGCAGGGATAATGGCTTGTGCCATAAAGTTTCTAGCTTCTCCGAAGCCTTGGTTTCTGATAGTTAGCTCAAAAACTTGTGTTTGCCCTGGCAAAATTTCAACAACAGTTGGATTTACAAGCCTGATGTTTGGATTTAACACTGGCTGCGTTTCTTCTGGTGGTGTTGGCGGCAAGTTAGAACTTGCTGAAAGAAATCCTATCGGCATAAGCATAGCCACTAGAATAAATGCTACAATTTGTTTATACAGTTTTTTCATTATTATTCTCCTTTTCATGCTGCTTTATGTCAACCTTATCAACATTTCCATCTTTAATATGTATAATTTCATCTGCATATTCAGAAATCTCTAAATCATGTGTTACAATGATTAGCGTTTGGTTATTTTTTTTTGCAATTTCAGTGATTAAATTTATCATTTCGTAGGTTGTTTTAGTATCAAGGTTCCCTGTTGGTTCATCGGCAAAAATAATTTCTGGTGCATTAACAAAGGCTCTTGCAATACTAACGCGTTGCTGTTGTCCCCCAGAAAGCTCTGAAGGCTTATGCTTTGCCCTGTTTTCAAGCCCAACGGCTTTAAGCATTTCCATCGCCTTTTCTTTTCTAACTTTTTTAGGCACTTTCCTAAAAATAAGAGGCAACATAACATTTTCAAGTGCGGTAAGCGTTGGCAAAAGGTTGTACGACTGAAAAACAAATCCTATATATTTCTGCCTATAATCTGCCAAGTGAACTTCACTTAATTTTTCTAGATTAACGCCTTTAAAAACAATCTTTCCTTTTGTTGGACGCTCTAGCCCCGCCATCATGTTAAGAAGGGTCGATTTTCCAGAACCTGAAGTACCTAAAAGGCAATATGTTCTCCCTTTGTAAAAATCAAGCGTTACAGAGTCTAAAGCAGCAATCCGTTCTTCCCCCATCTTGTAAATTTTTTTAACATCTGTTAATTCTAATACTTTTTTCAATTTATCACCTCGGTAAATACTGATTTAACTAGGTTTTGTTAGAGCTGCCATGATTTTGCGAAAGCAAAATTAGCGTTTGTAGGCGATAAACAAAACCGTCCGCAGGGTTAATCAGTATTTACCCCACTATTTTAAGTATAACACATCCGAAATAATTTTCAATATAAAAATACTGGTTTAATATTATCTTAAATATTGTCTTGTATTTGTAATATTTTATTGTTATTATATAATATAAGGACGTGATTAAGTGATGGAAAGTTCCAAAGATAGAATTTTAGAGCTGCAAAAATTAATAACTTACCATAATGAAAAATACCATAATCAGGATAATCCCGAAATAAGTGATTATGAGTACGACAAACTTTCACTAGAGCTTAGAAATTTAGAAGAAAAATATCCTGAGTTTGCAAAAAAATCTCCAACACAAAAGGTTGGCGGTAGCTTAAAGCGTGAGCTTAAAAAAGTAGCACATGATGTTAAAGTTTTAAGCCTTTTAGATACATTTTCTAAAGGCGAAGTTTATGATATGATAGGCAAAATTTCTAAAGATGTTCTAAACCCAAGCTTTGTTGTAGAGAAAAAGATAGATGGTCTTTCTGTTTTGTTGCGTTACGAAAATGGTGTATTTACAGAAGGCATTACAAGAGGCGACGGGGTAACTGGCGAATCAGTTTTTGAAAGCCTTTTAGAAATAGCTGACGTTCCGAGAAAAATAGAAGATGCACCTGCTTACCTGCAAGTTAGAGGTGAGGTTTACATGAGCGATGAAGCTTTTCTAAGAGCCAATGAAAAACAGGAAGAACTGGGCAAAAAGTTATTTGCAAACCCTAGAAATTGTGCCGCTGGCACACTTAGGCAGCTAGACCCAAGCATAGTTCGCGAACGTGGGCTTAATTTATTTGTGTTCAATCTTGAAATATCAGAAGGCAAAGAATTTAAGAGCCATTCAGAAAGTTTAGAATATTTAAAAAATCAGGGCTTTAAAGTAAGCCCTGATTATGTTGTTTGCAAAACTGCGGACGAAGTGTGGCAAACAATCCAAAATATAGGCAAAAAACGTTTTAATCTGCCGTATGGTATTGACGGAGCGGTTGTTAAACTTGATAATATAGCCGATAGAGAAATTTTAGGCTCTACAAGCAAAGCACCAAGATGGGCATTTTGCTACAAATATCCACCAGAAGCCAAAACTACACTTATTGAAGATATTATAATCCAAGTTGGCAGAACTGGGCGTATAACACCGCTTGCGGTATTAAAACCTGTAAATCTTGCGGGTAGCACTGTTTCACGTGCAACTCTACACAACCAAGATTATATCGATTTGAAAGATATAAGGGTTGGTGATACCGTTTTAGTTCAAAAAGCGGGCGATATTATTCCTGAAGTTGTTGAAGTTATCATAAATAAACGACCTCAAAATTCAGAAAAATTCAACTTGCCTGAAAACTGCCCTGTATGCTCTCATAAAACTGAAAAAGAAAAAGATGGGGCTCATTTAGTTTGCCAAAACCCTGATTGTACACAAAAGCACGTCCGCGGCATAATTTATTTTGCATCAAAAGATGCCATGAATATAGAAGGCATGGGTAAAAGCACAGTTGAAACTCTTATAAACGAAGGATATATAAAAGATATCGCTAATATTTATGCTTTAGAGAAATTTAGGGATGAGCTTATAGAGAAAGGCATAGTTGGGCGTGAAAAAGCAGTTGATAATTTACTTAGAGCCATCGAAAATTCTAAACAAAATGATATTGATAGACTTATAGCAGGGCTTGGTATTCGAAATTTGGGCAAACAGTCGGCAAGAGTTTTATCAATGAATTTTGGAAGTTTAGAAGATGTTATAGATGCAGGATTTGATAGGCTTATAGCTCTTCCTGATTTTGGCGAAACTATGGCTAACGATATTCTCGATTTCCTTTCGCAAGAAAAGAATTTTAAAATAATAAAAAAACTTGAAGATGCTGGTGTTAATATGATATCAAAATCGCAAGAAAGCATAAAAGATTTAAGGTTTGCGGGGCTTACTTTTGTTATAACTGGCACACTTCCTAGCTTTAGCCGAGATGAGGCGGCTGATATTGTTAAATCTTTCGGCGGAAAAGTTTCTTCTTCTGTAAGCAAAAAAACAAATTATGTGCTTTTTGGTGAGGCTGCTGGTTCTAAGCTAACAAAGGCACAAGAATTAGGCGTTAAAACCATCACCGAAGACGAATTTAAGGAGCTTATAAATGAATAACAATATTGTAAACGAACGTGAAATTGCTCTTTTCGCACTTATTGATATTATAGAAAGAAATGGATATAACAATATTGTGCTTCGTAAAACGCTTTCGCAAAATAATGATTTAAAGCCTTTTCAAAAAGCATTTATCACAGAAATTGTAAACGGAACTTTGCGAAATTTGATACATTTAGATTATATAATAGACCAGTTTTCTAAAACAAAAACACCTAAAATTAGGCCAATTATATTAAATATATTAAGAATCTCGGTTTATCAAATAAAATTTATGGATAAGGTTCCTCACTCGGCAGTTTGTAATGAGGCTGTGAATTTGGCTAAAAAAAATGGATTTATTGGGCTTTCGGGCTTTGTTAATGGAGTTTTACGAAATATTACTAGAAATATTGACAATATTCCCTACCCTAATTACGAGAAAGAGCCAGAAAAATATATTGAGATTATGTATTCTATGCCAATGTGGATTGTTAAATACTTTAAGAGCTTTTTAGGACTGGAAGAAACCGCAGCCATATGCAAATCTTTTTTAAATACTCCTGAAATTACGGCTTGTGTAAACACTTTAAAAACAACCGCTAACGAACTTATAAAAACCTTAGAAAATGAAGATATAATAGCTTTACAAAGCAATACCAGAAACGCTATCAAACTAAAAAATACATCAGATTTAACAAAATTAGAATCATTTAAAAAAGGATTATTCCATATCATGGATGAAAGCTCTATGAAAGCGGCTGAAACGTTAAACCCTAAGCCTTTTGACAAAGTTTTAGATATATGTTCGGCTCCTGGTGGAAAAAGCTTTTACATGGCTTATATGATGGAAAACAAGGGCAAAATTATTGCAAACGATATTCACGAACATAAAATCCAACTCATACACGAAAGTGCTGAAAGGCTTGGCATTAATATAATAGAAACAAAATTTTCTGATGCAAGTATTTATAATTCCGAGTTTGAAGAAATGGATTGTGTTCTTCTTGACGCACCATGTTCAGGCCTCGGACTTATGCGAAAAAAACCAGATATTAAGCATACAAAGACTTTTGATGATATAATAGAACTTGCTGCACTTCAAAAAAAAATGCTTGAAAATGCCTCAAAATACGTTAAAAATGGTGGCAAGCTTTTGTACTCTACTTGCACTATTTCAAAAAGAGAAAATGAAGATAACATAGCTTGGTTTTCAGAAAATTTTGACTTTGAGCTAGTAGAAAATTTTTATCAATTTCCTCATACTCACAATACCGACGGATTCTTTGTAGCACTTTTTACAAGAAAGGGTTAAACATGCAAAAATACGATATTTCTTCTTTAACCATATCAGAAATTACAGCACTATTTGCCGATTTTGGGCAAAAAAACTTTCGTGCAAAGCAAGTTTTTTCTTGGCTTAATAAGAATTTATGTGAAGATTTTTCCGAAATGTCTAATATATCCAAGGAATTTAGAGAAATTTTAGACCAAAACTTTTCTATAACTAAATCTAAAATATTAAGAAAACTTGAATCTTTAGAAGATGGCACAATAAAATACTTGTTTAATCTTGAAAAAAACTCTATAATAGAAAGTGTTTTAATGCGATACGAATTTGGAAACTCGGTTTGTATTTCAACGCAAGCAGGCTGTAAAATGGGTTGTTCGTTTTGTGCTTCGGCCTTAAATGGTTTTGATAGAAACTTAACGGCAGGGGAGATGTTAGCCCAAGTTTACCATATTCAAAAAGATATTGGCGAGCGTATATCAAACGTAGTTTTAATGGGTAGCGGCGAGCCTTTAGATAATTTTGAAAATGTGCTAAAATTTATAGAAATTATAAACGCACCTGAGGGGCTTGCTCTTGGTAGAAGGCACATCACAATTTCTACATGTGGAATTGTGCCTAAAATTTACGAATTGGCTGATTTAAAAATTCAAGCAAATCTTGCAATATCTCTACATGCTCCAAATGATGAAATTAGGCAAAAAACTATGCCTATCGCAAATACATACTCTATTCAAGAAATTTTAGAAGCTTGCAAATATTATTCCACAAAAACAGGCAGAAGAATAACTTACGAGTATGCACTTATAGATGGGTTTAATAACTCTAAAGAGCATGCAAAAGAACTTGCTTCAAAACTTAAAGGCAGCTTATCTTATGTAAATTTAATACCTGTTAATGATGTTTCAGAAAAAGGATATTTAAAGCCTGAAAAAGAAAATATACTAAATTTTTATAAAACACTTAAAAATTTTGGTGTAGAGGCAACTATTAGAAGAACACTGGGCAGTGATATAAATGCTGCTTGCGGGCAGTTAAGAGCAAATTATATAAAAGAAGACATAAAGGGTGATTAGATGAAAGCTTTAGGTTTATCAGATGTTGGTTTGGTTAGAACAAAAAATGAAGATTCGTTTATTGTAATAACCGAGCCTATAAATATTTTAGAAAATTTACTTATTGTAGCCGATGGAATGGGTGGGCATAAAGCTGGAGAAATTGCTTCGAGCCTTTCTGTTAAAACATTTGTCGAGCATATAAAAAATACAAATTTTTCAGAAGAGCAGATTTTAGACAATTTAACAGATGGTGTTAGAGTTGCTAATTATGAAGTTTTAAAGCTATCATCTTCAAATCCCGATTTTGAAGGAATGGGTACAACTTTTACAGCTTGTTCTATTTACAATAACAAACTATACGTTTCACATATTGGCGATAGCAGGCTTTACGTAATTAATGATGATGGAATAACCCAAATAACACACGACCATTCTTATGTTGCAGAAATTTTAAAATCCGGCGAAATAACTAAAGAAGAGGCAAAAGTTCACCCAAGAAGAAATGCACTAACAAGAGCTATTGGCATATCTTCAGAAGTAGAGGTCGATGGGTTTTTATATAGCCTTAAAAAAGGCGACAAAGTTTTAATTTGTTCTGACGGCTTGACTGACATGATAGATGAAAATGAAATTTTACAAATAGTTGAAAATAAATCTTTAGAAGATGGTTTAAAAGAATTAATATATATTGCTAATAAAAACGGTGGAATGGATAATATAACCGCTATTTTAGCAGAGATTGAGGAGGTGTAGAAGATGAAACTTTCACAAGGAATGATTCTGGCTGATAGATATGAAATAATTGAACGTATAGGACTTGGTGGTATGGCGGTTGTGTATAAGGCTAAAGACAAAAAGCTCGAACGCGATGTTACCGTTAAAGTTATGCGTGAAGAATATGTTTTGGATGAAGATTTTTTAAAAAGATTTGATATAGAAGCACGCTCGGCGGCAAGCCTTTCCAACACTAACATAGTTAATGTTTATGATGTTGGCAAAGAAGATGATATCAACTTTATAGTTATGGAATATATAGATGGACTAACTTTAAAAGAAATTATACACAAAAAAGCTCCATTTGAAAATGATGAACTTATCGGCGTTACTATCCAAATAGCACAAGCACTTTCTCACGCACATACCAACAACATAATACACAGAGATATAAAACCACAAAATATTATGGTTACAAAAAGTGGCATTGTTAAGGTGATGGATTTTGGCATTGCTAAAGCTGTTACAACATCTACTACAACCACCACGTCAAATTCTATGGGCTCAGTCCATTATTTTTCGCCAGAACAGGCAAAGGGTAAATCTGTAGATTTAAGAAGCGATATATATTCTTTAGGTATAGTTATGTTTGAAATGGCAACAGGTGAGCTGCCTTTTGACGGCGACTCGCTAGTTTCTGTTGCTCTAAAACATATCAACGAACCTATGCCTGAAATTTCGGAATTTAATCCAGAAATTTCACCCGCTGTAGAGCGAATAATTGCAAAAGCTACTAATAAGCTTTCATCTTTAAGATACAATAGTATAGATGAAATGATTAATGATTTAAAACGTGCACTTAAAGACTCTGCACATTCTAAAACCATGGTGTATTCTGGCGATAAATCGGACGAATATTACGATTTTGACAATCTTGATGACGACTTAGACGAAGAAGAAGATTACAATGATAATCGCGGCAAAAAATCTGAAAAAAAAGTGGTTATTGCTGCTGTTGCAACCGCTCTTGCTATAGTTGCACTTATTTTTGCAATATTCTTTAGAAATTTTACAAATAGAGATGGCACTAACAATAGAAATGTTGTTCAAATGCCAAGTTTAACTGGGCTCACACATGAGCAGGCTATCGAATACCTCTTAACATTTAACATCGAAAATTTAGAGGTTTTAGAAGAGCATAGTGATACTTTTGTAGCAGGACTTATAATTTCGCAATATCCTGATGTAGGCAGCACTATAGACAATTATACAGAAGTTACAATAACTATAAGCACAGGTGTAGCACTTATTCCTATGCCTTCGGTAATAGGTGCTGATTGGAATGAACGACTTGACTACGATTCTCAAATACCTGAACTTTTAGCACATGGCCTTCGTGTTTCCGTTTCTTATAGAAATAGCGAAGATTACCCAGAAAACACTGTTTACGACCAAGACCCTCCAGCAGGTACAATGATAGAGCCTGGTAGCTCTATTAGGCTTAATGTAAGCCGTGGAGTTCAAGTTAGTAATGTTCCTGTGCCTAATATATCTGGACGTACCGTTTCTGAAGCTCGTATTATTTTGTCTAACAGTTCGCTTATTTTAGGAGAAGAAAATAGAACACATGATAATGATGTTCCTGAAGGTCATATCATACGCCAATTTTTAAACCCTGGTTCTATGGTTGCACAAGGTACAGCAGTTAATGTTATTGTTTCTTTAGGTCCTGCTGAAGTTGAGCCTGATGATGGCAATGGCGAAGATGATACACCTGATAATAACGGCTCTGGCAACCAAGATGAAACACCACCAGTAAACAGCCGAACGGTTACAATACCTACACCAAATATCCTAGCAAATGGAGATGTAAATTCTGTTAGCATACGTGTTGTTTTACATGTAGGCTCGCAAGATAGTGTGCTTTGGACAACTGATAATGCAACAATTAATGATTTTCCACGTAATATCGTAATCGAGGGCGAAGGCCTTGTTGCAATTTCTGTTACTGTAAATGGCGTTTTAACTGCATACGACACAATTAACTTAGATGAGTGATAATCCGTGAAAATAACCAGACTTTTTGAAATAATATACCTCTTGATGAATAAAAAAAGCATGACTGCCAAAGAACTTGCCGAGCATTTCGAGGTTTCTGAGAGAACCATACTCAGAGACATCGAAACGCTTTCGCAAGCTTCTGTTCCAATCTACACATCGCAAGGCAAAGGTGGCGGTATTTCTATCATAGATGGCTTTGTGCTTGATAAAACTGTTGTTTCTGAAGAAGAGCAAAATCAAATTCTTTTTGCTCTTCAAGGCATATCTGCCACTCAAACAATTGATACTCAAAAAATTCTTTCAAGGCTTAGAACCGTTTTTAAGAAAGAGGATACAGATTGGATTTCGGTCGATTTTTCTCGTTGGGGCGACTGCAATGAAGATAATCTGAAATTTGATATTTTAAAAAATGCAATAATTCACAAAATGGCAGTTAATTTTATTTATTCAAATACTCATGGCGAAACGAAACTCAGAAAGGTGTACCCTATCCGCCTTAGCTTTAAGGCATCAGCTTGGTATTTGCAAGCTTTTTGTGCAGAAAAACAAGATTATCGCACTTTTAAAATGACAAGAATTAGAGAGGTAAAAGAACTTGCCGAATCTTTTGCTGAAATTCCTTTACAAGCTGTAGAAACAGAGCATAGTACTATTGATATTCCTATTATAGATATTAAATTGAGATTTCATGAAGACCTTGCATATAGAGTTTATGACGATTATAAAGAATCTGAAATCAAACAAGATGAAGATGGCTATTTTATAGTTACAACTAAAGTGCAAGACGATTATTGGCTTTATAGCTACATACTGTCGTTTTCAGATAATATTATAGTTTTAGAGCCTCAGAGCGTTATAGACAAAATTTTATTTAAAACAGAGAAAATACAGAACTTTTACAAAGAAAATAAGTAGAGGGCGAAACAAATGAGAAAATCACATAACGACAATATAAAGCTTTCAAAAGAACAGAAAGAAAGTGCAGTATATAGCTTGAAGGAGTACGTTTTAGAAAACTTTGATGCTGATATAGGAAACTTACAAGCAGAGATATTTTTAGATTATATTACCGAAAATATTGGAGTTTACTATTACAATAAAGCAATTGCTGACTCACTCTCTTTTATAACAGAAAAAGCAGAAGACATGTATTTGCTTATGAAAGATGAAAAAGTTATTAATAAAAAATAATGAGGTGATTTTTAATGAACATATCTATATATGGCCATGCTTTTGTTAATGTTTATACCTTCACCAAAAACGGAACGTATCGTGAAGAAGTTTTGTTTGGCGGTGCCTTAATGCTTGTTGCCGCCAATCATGTTTCTTTTCTTCAATCAGAAGGCCCACAAATGACAATTTCTAGCGAAAATGTTGAAGGATACGATAAAGTATGCCGTCGAGAATACTATGCAGTTAAAAAGCATGAAGATTTACATAATAAGGAATATTATGCAATCAGCCACTATCTAGGATGCCGTGAGAGCAAATCAGTTGATAATATCTATACGCTTCCCGCTAATCACCTAGATGAACCAGCAGACCTTGTCGTATGGGACGAAGGTTACGGTGGTTTAAAATTACCTGAAAATTATCGTTCAGTTTTATGGGCATCAAATAAAGCTCTACCAGACAGAGAACAGTTTACAAAAAAATGCCTCCTATTCCTTGATGCAGATGTTTTGCGTAGTGCAGGGGCGATGATTAGCCGTCAAATTTCTTGGGAACATTCAGTTTCTGATTTGGTTTGGGAGCTCCAAAACAACGAAGCCATATCTTATCTGATGAAAGCACGTAATATTTTGATTTCCTTCGCTGAAGACGGAGCAGTATACATAAATAATACAGGTAAAACGCCAGAGGTTTCTTTAATCCTTACTCATGGAAATGCAGAAGGGTCACTAAGAGAAGGAGTTTATGGAAGTGTTAACCATACATTTCTCTATATGACGCTTGTGCTTTGCAGCTCATCTAAATTAAATTTTTCACACTTCGATGAAACTTTAAGCCCAGAGCTTATAAGAGAAGCTCTGACAGCTGGTGCAGGAATTATGTCGTCTGGTTATTATTTTAACGACGAGGGCGGTATAAACGTAACTTTGGAACGTGTAGGCAAAAATTGGCCAGCATTTGATGTTCCTCTTGTATATAATGAAATATCAAATCAGATAGAAGTTAAACATAATTGGACGATTGCCAACAATGTAGGCGATAAAAAACGTTTATTCGACATTGCTTTTGAATATGTTCTTAAAGGTACGGATGTTATTGACGGGCTACCTCAACTTAACTTCGGCCCACTAACAACCATTGACCGCTGGGAAATAGAGGCTTATCAAGATATACGTAATCTAATTATCAGCTATGCAAGTGGTGAAGAATTGCGACCACTTTCAGTCGCAGTATTTGGAGCACCAGGAAGCGGCAAATCTTTTGGAGTTACGCAAATCGCAAAAAATATACTACCCGGTAAAATAGAAAAATTAGAATTTAATGTGTCGCAATTTACAAACCTTACTGATTTAGCTAACGCATTTCAACGGGTGAGAGATGTTATTTTAGGAGGTAAACTTCCTATAGTATTTTTCGATGAATTTGATTCAGATCGTGATGGTATTAGGTTAGGCTGGCTTAAAAGCTTTTTAATGCCTATGCAAGATGGCATGTTCAAAGACGAAAGTGGTAACCACCCATTAGGTAAGTGTATCTTGGTATTCGCAGGTGGCACATCATCCAGCTTCGAGGAATTTACCACTGCCAGCGAGCATTTCAAAAATGTTAAGGGACCTGATTTTATAAGTCGGCTTAGAGGTACAATTAACGTTTTAGGGCCTAATCCTAAAAATGAAGATGATAGCAACTATCTATTGCGCCGTGCCTTGCTACTCCGAACCATATGCGAACGTAAGCTTGATATGAAAAAACATCCTGCTCCTGTAAATGAAAGCATCATCCGAGCTATGCTTCTTATTCCTGAATATAAACATGGAACGCGCTCTATGGAAGCAATTTTTAATATGAGCCGCATCGACAGTGGCGTGTGGGAACCAGTTTCTTTACCTTCTCGCTCTCAACTTTCATTGCATGTAGATGCTGATACTTTTATTAAGCTCGTGATTAATGTGTGAAGTTAGTTTTAAGTGGGAAATATTTTAAACAATAATAATCAAAAACCCCTGTATTCACAGGGGCTTTCTCTTCTCTCTCATGTACGCAGAAGGATTCGAACCCTCGACCTTCTGATCCGTAGTCAGACGCTCTATCCAGCTGAGCTATGCATACATATTACTTTAACAACAAATAATATGATAACATTTTTCAAGCTGTTTGTCAAGTGTTTTTTCAATATAATTTTGTTAGGACAGTCTGTCGTAAAGTCAAAAACACTTCGCACTTTTGCGAACTGGCATTATTATTTAATTTATTCTTTTAAGCCAGCCTTCCAAATGAAAATTAAAAGCCTCTGGATTTTCAATTTGCATCAAAGGCCCTACACCATCCAAAGCAATAAAAGTCAAACAAGGTAGGTGTTTTAACAGCTTCCAAGAATCTTCGTAGCCTGCACTATCATCCTGTCTACCTGTAAATACCGTAACGGGGTTTGGAAATTGTAAATCTTGTAGCTCCGAATTAAAACTAAAGGCATAGCCATTTTCACGATAATTTTCACAAAACTCTGTGTTAGTTAGTTTATACGCAGGCAAAACCTCATTTTTATACCTTGACCATGTTTCTTTTGTAAGAACTACTGCTTCGTCGAAAAAGTAATCAGAATTCTCAACATCTTCGCCTTCAATAAATTCTTCTATACCCTCTTCTTCAAATGTTTCCACATCATCAGGAACATTGCGTTTTTCAGAATCAGGTACTGTACAAGGGTTAAATAAAAACATGCCTTCAATTTTCATATTTGTATCATATGCCATACCAAGGGACATATAAGCACCATATGATGCACCTATCAGTAAAAAACCCTCATTGCCAATTACTTTATCAACAAACTTTTTGAGTGTATCTAGCATAATATCAGCATTCTTAATCCAATCTTTTGCGGGAGTTTTACCCATGCCAGGCATATCTAAATATATCCTGCGATACCCTGCGATATTTCGAAATAATGGCTCAATACAGCCCTTCATCAATCCATGATCTTCTGTAAATCTGTGTAAGCATAAAATAGGCCTACCACTACCATATTCCTCATAATATATTGGCAAATCATTTATTAAACATTCCATAATAATTACTCCTTAAATTTTTACGCCAATACCGTTTTAAGCTTTTCAACTCTATCTAGCTTTTCCCAAGGTAAATCTAAGTCACTTCTACCAAAATGGCCATAGCTGGCAGTTTTTTTGTAAATCGGTCTTTTTAAGTCGAAATATTTGATTATTCCATCAGGCGTCATATCAAAATTATTTCTGATTAGTTCTAATATTTTTTCATCAGATACTTTGCCTGTACCTTTTGTATCTACATGAATTGAAACAGGCTCAGCAACCCCAATTGCGTAAGATAATTCAATAACGCACTCATCAGCAATGCCAGCCGCAACAATATTTTTAGCAATATATCTTGCCATATATGCACCCGAACGGTCTACTTTAGTTGGGTCTTTCCCAGAAAAAGCACCGCCACCATGCGGAGCATATCCGCCATAAGTATCAACAATTATTTTCCTACCTGTTAATCCACAATCACCCTGAGGACCACCAATAACAAATCTACCCGATGGGTTAATAAAATACTTAGTATTATCATCAAGTAAATCTGCCGAAACTACTGATTTTATAACATGTTCTAGCAAATCTTTTCTTATTTGTTCTTGAGAAACATCTGGTCCATGTTGTGTGCTTATCACAATGGTATCAATTCTTACAGGCTTATTATCTGCATATTCAACTGTAACTTGTGTTTTCCCATCTGGCCTTAAATATGCGAGCGTACCATTTTTTCTAACTTCTGCAAGTTTTTGTGCAAGCTTATGCGAAATATATATCGGAAGTGGCATATAATCAGGCGTTTGGTTGCAAGCATAACCAAACATCATGCCCTGGTCACCCGCACCTGTAGCCGCTTCTTCGCCAGTTCCTCTAACTTCTAAAGCGGTGTCAACTCCTGCTGCAATGTCTGGTGATTGCCCTTTTAAAGATATTAAGACTCCACAAGTTTCACAATCAAAGCCATACTTAGCCCTGTCGTAACCGATTTCTTTAATAGTTTCACGTACAACTTTTTCTATTTCAACATAGCAATTAGTTGTTACCTCACCAGCAACAACAACAAGCCCAGTTGTTACTAAAGTTTCGCAAGCCACCCTAGCTTCCTTATCTTTTTCCAAAATTGCATCTAAAACCGCATCCGAAATCGCATCACACATCTTATCTGGATGCCCCTCTGTAACCGATTCTGAAGTAAATAAAAATTTTTTCATTTGCATCTGCCTCCTTAAAGTTTAGCTTTTATCAAAGCTTTGTCTAGTAATTTTTGAACCTTTGCCGCTTGTAATATACTCTATATACTTACCAGTTCCATAAGCTACACAAGAAACTGTATCTTCTGCAATTATTGTATTGATGCCCGTTTTATAACGAATAAGCTTATCAAGCCCATATAATAATGCACCGCCACCTGTCATAACAATACCTCTGTCGGCTATATCTGCCGCAAGCTCTGGCGGAGTTTTTTCAAACACTGAATGAACTGTATCCGCAATGGCTTCAACACATTCGTAAAGTGCTTCCATCATTTCATCAGAGTTAACGGTTATAGTTTTAGGTAAGCCTGTAACTAAATTTCTACCCCTAACATCCATCTCAACAGGAATAGTTCGCTCAAAAGCCGTTCCGATATTTATTTTAAGCTCCTCAGCCGACCTCTCTCCAATAAGTACATTATGTTTTTTTCTTAGATATCTAATAATAGCCTCGTCAAAGCTATCTCCGGCAGTCTTAATAGATGCACTTACAACAGTGCCGCCGAGAGAAATAACGGCAACATCGGTCGTTCCGCCGCCAATATCAACAAGCATACTGCCCATTGCCTGGGAAATGTTTATGCCAGAACCAATTGCAGCAGCAATAGGCTCTTCTATAACAAAAACCTGCCTAGCACCTGCTTGGCGGGTGGCGTCTAAAACAGCACGTCTTTCAACCTCAGTAACAGCCGAAGGCACACAAACCGCGATTCTTGGTTTTCGAATTAACGGCTTTCCAACTGCCTTTTGAATAAAATATTTGAGCATTTTCTCAGTTGTATCATAATCAGATATAACACCCTCTTTTAAAGGCCTTATTGCAACTATGTTTCCGGGCGTTCTACCAAGCATTTTCCTAGCTTCTTCGCCAACTGCAAGTATTTTATTCGTATTTTTATCAATAGCAACAACAGATGGCTCCTGAAGAACAATTCCACGGCCTTTTATATAAACTAAAACTGTTGCTGTTCCTAAATCAATGCCTATATCTGCACCAAAAAACATAGTAAAACTCCTTTGTGTTTTGCATTTTCATTTTATATACTAGTATACAACAAATTTATATTTATTTCAACATTTTTTCACGTAAAACTTCTACTGCTTTTTGAAGCTGAGTATCTTCTTCAAGACTAATAGCCTGTATTCTAAACATTAACCTTTCGTCAAGCGAAACAATATAATCTGGCGTGATGCCCTCGCCATGAATAGAAATGCCATTTGGCGTATAGTATCTTGAAATTGTTAATTTAATAGCACTATTGTCACTTAATTCAAAAGGACGCTGAACACTACCCTTACCAAATGTTTGATTTCCTACAATAGTTCCACGCTCGTGATCTCTAACTGCTCCCGCTAAAACTTCTGATGCAGATGCACTATGCTCGTTCACCAAAACAACAAGCGGTAAATTTACGTAATTACCACGAGAATGGAAAATTTCGCGGCTTCCATCTCTAGTTTCAGTATAAACAATAATGCCTTCTGGCAAAATTAAATCTGCTATATTTGCAACAACATCTAAAAGTCCGCCTGGGTTGTTTCTAACATCTATTATAAGCCCTTCTACGCCTTCAGCCACAAGTTCGTTAAGTGCATTTTCAAACTGCACGAGTGTTACCCTATCAAACCCTCTAAGGAATATATAACCAATATTATCTTCCATAACCCTATGGGTAACTGATGGAATTTCAAATCTAGCTCTTATAATATCTACTTCAAATGTTTCATATCCTCTTAAAACTGTTAGAACAACAAGGGTTCCCTCTTCTCCACGTATCATTTCTACAGCCGTTTCTTGGTCAAAACCAGAAATATCAATTCCATCAACATGAGTAACAATATCTCCGCCTCTAATGCCCGCTTCATAAGCTGGTGCACCCTCAAACGGCTCAATAATCCATAACCCTATTCCATCAGGATGAGCTTGAACTCTTGCACCCATGCCAACTCCACCGCCACCGCCACGTATACGCTCCATAAACTCGCTATAAACATCTGCACTCATGTAAACTGAATATCTATCCCCAAGCCCGAAAACAAGCCCTGTAAACATACCTTCTTCTAGGTCCCTCATATCAAAGTCACCAGCATAGTATCTTTCTATAATTTGTATAATCGTTGAAGCTTTTTCTTCAAACCCAAACTCTCGAGATCCCGATACCCTTCTACCAACAGTCGACACAACAGAATTAATAAAAAACATAACAACAAGGCCAACAATTAGCCCTTCTATAAATGGTCTTTTTTTGCTCATTATAATAAATCCTCCTAAAATGGAATTAACTCTTTTAACATTAATATTCATAATGTACTATTTTTATTTTAGTTTTTTTAAGCTAAGAAGTCAATAGATATAATGCTTAAATAAAAAAAGACATTGCTTAAGCTACCGCTCTCACAATGCCTTTTATATTTATATACAATTATAATTTAAGTATATTTACGCTTTCTAGCAGCTTCTGATTTCTTTTTACGCTTTACACTGGGTTTGTCATAATGTTCTCTCTTACGAATTTCACCCATAATTCCAGCTTTTGCACAGTTTTTCTTAAAACGACGAAGAGCACTGTCTAAAGATTCATTCTCTTTGATTTTAATTTCTGACATGGTTTTTCCCCCCTTCGAGTTTTGTTGATTTGTTGCTACATTTATTTTTGGATTTTACCCCATAGAATTTATTATACACAAAAATTATATTCTAGTCAATAATAAATTTAAATTTTTTTAATAAACTTAATTAATTCTTATTATTTCCGTTTGGTCGTAAAAAAATCTTAAAATTTCGGCATATGTCATGCCTTGTGCTGCCATGTTTCTAGCTGCATTTTGGCTCATTCCAACTCCATGCCCAAAACCTCCGCCAAAAAATCTTACAAACAAAATATTTCCTTCGCCATCAGTTGCACGTTCCATAGTAAAATATGCACTTGGCATCATAGAAAAATTAGCAAGCTGGCTTTCGTCCTGCCTTGTTATTATCACATCGTCGCCTTCGCCAACACGCCTTGGTGCAAGCAGCATCCGTATATTATATTCGGTATGAGCAATAATTGTGTTTTCTGTTCCTACTATTTTTAAAGACATTATATTGCCCGCTTGGCCACGCCTTAAAACCTCAATATCTACCAAACTGCCTACGCTACTAATTTCTTGCGATTTAAAGCTCCCATCAGCTTGCATAGTTTCTATAAGCATTGGGTTTGCCTCATATCTCGTTCTTAAATTATGGTTTACTATGTTAGAAATTTGTTGACTAGTCATTTCAAGCCGCCATCTAAACCACGAAACATCGCTATCATACGCTTCTATTTCCCAGTTTTTTAAGAAATTTCGTGCATTTTCTTCTATCGATAAATCTCCATAATCCGTTCCCCAGTAAAGCCTTTTACTTCTTAGATACGGCTGGCTTTCGTGAGGAAATACACCAGTTGTACGATTTGCCCAAACTTCGCCATTATTAGCAGTAACACCTGCACTTGTAGAAAAATAATTTGTGCTGATAACATTACCGTTAAACGTTAAAACTTCTCCCCTCGTTTCTCTAACTGCCCTTGTTGAAAGTTCATGTTCTAGCACATTATTATAAACTTGGCTCATAACCGAATCGTCTATATTCGCCCCAAAGGCGTGAAATGAGTTTGAAAAAAATTGATTATAGGCGTAACTCCTTGCCGTAACTGCCTGTGCTTTAAGTGCCTCAAGCCCAAAACTTACAGGCATTTCACTAGGCACAACTGAATATAGATACTCTTCTAAATCAACCTCATTTACAATAATAAAACCTTGCTCTGTTCGGCTTATTTCAATGGCTCCCCTATATTCTGGAATACGATTATTTCTTAATATATTATTTATAGAAATTCTGCCGTTTTCGCTAGTTTCTATAAATGCTCTTTCGCCGATTGCTAAATCTGCAAAGTCTATAGTTTCACCTCTCGAAAACTCTTGATTTCCACTATTTTTTGATACTGTAAAATTATCTGTCGCACTTATCGAAACATTTTCATGAAAAAGACTTGTAAATCCTGTAGTTCCTAAAACAACTCTTAGATTACTGGGTGTAGCCATTTCTGTAATAATTGCACCAACAATTTCACGGTTTTCATTAACAAAAAATCTTGCTGTTTCAAGCCCTACCAAGATATTTCTGAGATTTCGCCACCTAACAGGACCATGCTCTGTTGAATAAACCTTAAAGTTAGGACTTACATTAAACACACCATGGCCTCTAAGCTCTAACTTTTCGCTTGAAATAAGTAAAACCTTGCCTTCTAGCCATTCATCTGTAATATTTATGTTTGTCGCTCTGCCGTTTGCTATAGTTATATCTGCCATTGCCCCAATAATCGGTACTTCATTTAATCTATATGCAAATGAGCGTTCTGCACCACCTGAAAATACTGTTATATGGCCCTCTCTGTAATTAACTATGTATGCCGACATAATTGTTGGCTCTGTTGAAATAACGCCTGCTACGGCTAAAATTTCGCCATTTTTCACAAGCACAGAAATTTCTGTATCTATGTACTCATCAAGATTTAGCCCATCCGAAGAAAATGG
>Ga0123352_10000944_pt1 | contig 37312 bp, 18 predicted proteins | sample TergutLab28metaG_FD_89700 | JGI IMG/M metagenome (GOLD analysis project Ga0123352, IMG submission 89700) | Labiotermes labralis P1 segment gut microbial communities from Petit-Saut dam, French Guiana - Lab288 P1 | ecosystem: Host-associated > Arthropoda: Insects > Digestive system > Gut ... | reverse complement strand
CATATCACCCGCTAGACGAGACATAACTCATGTAAAATGGTGAATTGGGAACATTTTGTTATTCTTGTATCCAGGTGTATCTCTGTACTACAAACTTCAAAGCAATAAACATTTTCCAAAAAAAAAAAAATCTCCGTCTATTCCGAGAATCACATGAAACACATAAATACACTCCGTGGGCAAAATGTGGTTCATATGTCACAGTGGGCGCTGCATGGGATTACCACTACTTAACAGGTTAATGCAATTCACACAAACTGCAGTATGTCGTTTCACTTCTCTGGCACAAGAATCACTTTCGATTCGCAGTATGGCGTAATCGGTATTATTCCATGCAATGGGATCTTTAGGGCGAAGAGAAATCATTTTTGGGTCATGAAATAAAACGAATTTCAATGAGAAATAAATCTGAACTGATCCATCGCATATATTTTTAAAGTGACAGAATACAAAATTAGTCCCTATGGCAAGGATTCTAATTACGTTACATAAATCGTCGTGCCATCACTTCGTTATTTGCAAAGCCTTTATAGAAATATATGGCTGAAGACTGCCATACCTACAAGCATTCGTCACTGTATTCATCTCACCCCGTCACATGTGGCGTATGTCCCACATGTTTCTTCATTACATCCTTCAGCATAATATGAAAACTGAACGTCAACAAGAAGACCCTCACTTTGTAGCTGCTGTGCAGAAACTAACAATACATTGTTTGACAGTCCAAAGTAGGTTAGAATTTTTCCAATTAAATACTTACAGCCATTACCAATTCGAAGGGATACTTGTACACGCGCACAGGAGACTGGTACTTCTGCACCATTTTAAGAACACTTATCTGCACTAATTTTCACGACCAAATGTCACCTGAGTATATATTTGCCCCTTCCCAACTCGAACACCACCGACCACCAGGCAACGCAGCGGAAGACTAACTCCTTGAATATTTATTCCACTAGAGTGCGTTAAAAACACACATCGCGGAAGTATATTCTCAGGTGAAATTTCACTGTGTTATATGTTTGGCAGTCATTGCTTTCAACAGTTCGTGGATATCATCAATCGTGCTTTCCAGTTACAATAAGTACCAAAACTTATTTTACAACGTATGTGAAATGTCATTCATAGGCACTACATTTTAAGGCCGTATGAAGCCACTCGTTGGATGACGTCACTAAGCACACTGTCAAAAAAAAAAAAAATTTCGAATTCCACCGCCGGAATGTACGCCCGAATGATACGACGACATATCTAAAAGTGGCACTAAACGTAAATACTGCCAAAATATAGAGGGAGGCCGTAATGGGGGATAAGTAATGTGCATACACTTCTCCATATCTCTACTTTCTGACATCATAGCTCAACCAACAGTAACATTTCTGATGATAATTGCAAGAAATTCCCAGCATTTTATTGAACCTGAAGGTATATGTGTTTAGGATCCCTCAACCACTCTGTGCCATCAGTAAGATACATCCAGTAAATATTACGGTGATCCTATTTGTTGAGACCCTATTGAATATTTTCCTCTCATATGCACCTGGCTCTTCAAAAGTGTGTCCTTCCTCCAGATATTCCAATCAATAATTGGTATGCACTTCTCTGCCATGTGTGCCACATGCCACCTTATCTCAATGAACCTCCATTATCTGACTAATATTTGACAAAGAATACAAATGTTGACATCCTTCATTACACAATCTTCTCCAGTCTCCACTTTATTTCCCAATATTACCATCAACAGCAACAGTCATAGCAGCACACTTGTAACACACTGACCATAGTAACATGGTTGTTTCAGTCACATTATATAAACTGCATTTCTAAATCACTACTACTTTTCACAACATACAAGTTCTGAGGTTCTCACAGCAATGGTTATGAAGATTACCATCTTCTGAAATGTAAAACTATGTAGTCTGTTAGAAACATATCTACATTTCAGAGGCACCTACTGTCTCCACCTTCTGGGTCTTCTACAATAATCTTCAGTGTTGTTGATATAAGTTTCAGGATTCACAGCAGGTGCTGCTCACATGATAGTCTCCTGGGGTACTCCCATTGCACATGATAAAATTCTGTTCCGACATTTCAAAGAATATGCCACCTATGTCTTCAGGGTGACTGAATTTGAGTTCAGTGGATGCTGACATGACAGGAATGTGGATATGTGTCAACTACACAGAAAGGATGCAAGGACTGTGGCCAAAACTTAAGGAAATTCAAGTGGCGGTGATATTGCACCAAATCCGAAGGAAATGAGAATCCAAGGCTTTGCTCTTATTGTGAAGATAACTTCTTAATGACAATGATAATAGGAACAGTAAATTGTATTTCTGGAACTAATACATGTAAGAATTAACTTCTGACATAAAACATTTTTGAAGGCTGTAGGGATATGCAAAGAATATGCACATGAATGTGATTCAATCTTAAAGCTAATTAGCATGACTGGCATAAGTAACAAAAGAGATAAGAAAAAAAACATAACAGCTACAAGGAGCAAACAGCATGAGAGCTGGATATGCAACCCATACTAACCTGATGTGCATCCACACAGTTCACATTGATCATTATTAGTCTGTCGTGTTTTGTGACAGTACACTGTGCTACACAGTACTGACACCTTTCTTTCAGTAAAAAAAGTAAGTACTCTAAATATTGGCTTAGCCCTTTAACCTTTAGACACCTAATGTCAACTATAGTGGTCGTACTGCACCGATAAACTCCAAAGTTGCATTTTATATATTTATTCAACAAATATAGGTACCGAATATTTTAAACATGGTGTTTACTATCAGTTTTTTTCTCTTCAAAATGCAGTTTGTTCCATAATTCTAACGTATTTTGTTCCTATATTATTCACATTTTATATACAGGATGTGCTAAAATTAAAAAAATAATTCCGGCGCCAAAAGGTTAAAGTTAAATTCATATATCAATCCCAGCAGTGATATTTGTATATGACCCACGATGGACATAATCGGCTTGCATCCCATCCTGTAAGCCTCTCAACAATTACATTCCTCTCTAACAGAAGAAAATAATATCAACAAACACTACAGAAATTACCATACAAATTTCATAGCTATCTCCTTTTAAAAGAGTCCTTTGGAAAATATTGCTACACACCTTCATTAAGGTCACCTACTTTACCTCTTTCCTGGGAAACAGCACTTATTATTCTTACAGTTTATCCAACCAACACACGAACACAGAAGAAAATGCACAGGAAAGTTAATAATACATAATATAATACAGTGCACAAAGAACAAAAACTAACAAAATCAAGACATAAAATAAAAATATGATACCAAGTGCTTTTTACCTGTGCAGTATGTACAAAGCACAACAGACAGATATGTCTGAAGAGTGCCATCTTCTGGGATTGGAAAATGTGCAGTCTGAGAGAGGTGTACCAACATTTCAAAGGATACTGCTGTCTCCATCATCAGATGTGATGAAGCATCTGTTTACCTACAAGATGAGGGCAAGAAACTTCCACCAGATGTATAACAGTATCATATCCCACAAGACACTAATCTTCATAACCACAACCAAGAGAATGCCAATACCAACTTTGGGTCTACTGCTGCTTATCTTCCAAATTCAAGAAAACATGGCGCCAGTACCATGTACTCTTGCACACTGCCAGACAAGAAATATGAAGACAGTTATCTTCATTTTCACATTTGAGCTGTACACCTTAACCCTTAGCCGTTAAGTCTGTATATCCTGCTGGAATTTGTGCTGTGTTAACTATTCTGTCAGTGAATGGTTGATGTATAGTGTTTGTGGCACGTAGGGCTATATTTAAATCAGTGTGTTTGAAGAGATTGGTTATTTTTCATATGAGTGGACTGTGATAGAAGAATGTTACCCACTTCTTGGTTTGTCGTAGTTGGGGGTTTTTGTTTTGTTTTTTGGTTATCAGTTTCTTCTTCAGGTTGTGAATGATATGCAATGGAAATCCATTATTTAGGCTATTGCAAGTATGATTTTCCATTCTTGTTGTTTTATGATTGGTAGTTTTAACATTCCGTTTATGTACAAATTAAAGGCTGCAAGTTTGTGTTCGAGGGGGTGGTTAGAAGAAAATTGTATGGTAACATCAGTAAGTGTGGGTACCCTATAGATTTCTGTGTCAATGCTATTGGTGTTCCTGTGATTCGAAAGATCCAGGTAATTTATGGTATTGTTTTTTTCTTCCGATAGTTTGAATTCTAAATGCTTGTCTATGTCATTCATGTGGTTCACAGTTGTCTTTCCATCGGTTTTGTTTTGGTTAAATATGATCAAAATGTTATCTACGTACCTTATGTAGTATATTATTTCTTTGCTTTCCAGCCATTGTTTAATATATATTTCTTCAAGGAATTGAAGGTAAATCTCTGCTATGGTGTTTGAAATGGGCGATCCCAGGGCAATACCTTTTTCTGGTTGGAAAAACTGGTTATCATGCTGGAAATAGTTTTGTTTTAGAATTACTTTAAGGAGGTATGAAGTTTGTTCTGTTATTGTATTAATATTGTTATGTTCATTTAACCAAAATCTGGTGATGAGGATGTTTTTGTACTGGTAAAATAACATATAAATCTTTTATGTCTAGGGTAATCATTCTGTTGTGCTGTTTTAATGTAAATTTTAATATTGTTTTTAAGACAACTCACTAGTGCATCAGTTGGTGAATAAATAAAACTTTGATAGTTATCTTCATAGTTATAATCACAAGAACCCCAAAACCAACTTCAGGTCTACTATGGCTCTTCCAAACTACAAAAAATATGATGCAATTACCATGTACTCTTGCATACTGCCAGACAAAAAATATTCAGATAATGACAAAGAGGAAAATTTCTCATAAGGTACATAAATGGAAATTATAATTATGCAATGAATAAAAAACATCAAAAAATTAATATGAAAGAATAAATAAGACAGTATACACATAAACTATAAAAATAGGATGGAAACTTTTAACACACCACCCTTGTGATATTCCACATCATAACCAGTGAATAAATAATGTGGCGTAATAAACAGGTTAGATTTGTACCATCTATATTTTATGAACAGCACATGGTATATTTCTGGCAAAAGACTAACAGCTACACACATGGAAAAAGGAATTTATAGATTTCACTTGGAACCAATCAGTACAGACACAGAGATCCCAGGAAACAAATAATCCCAAAACTTTGTATTTTACTGTAAAGGAAGAATACAGACAAAAGGTAGGCACAAATAAATCGCTGAATATAATATGTTGATCCAAGCAAGATGGCATAACATAATGATGGAGAAAAAATAAAGAACAGCTTCATAATTTTAATTCTTCAGGAAGCACGTTTCCCTGAAACAATGGCACTTACCTAACAAAACTGCACTGCATTACATCCAAGATGCCCACACTTTTGATTGTCTTTTTATTAACTGATTTGTTTAAATTCAATCATTTGTGAAGCAGTCTTTAAGCCAAGAATCATGCCTGGACTGTGCCCACCCTGTAGTAACTCACAAAAATATCTACACTGACATCAACATTATAATTGCTGTGGGAGCAGTAGATTTGAACACTAAACTGAGGAAAATCTTATATGGAGGAAATCTGTCATTTACATTCCTAACTTGGAATGACCTAACATGAACACTGTATAATGGAAGATGATAAACTGAACAACACCATAAGGGGGTTACACTTTATAATGTACCAATACAACATTAAAATTCCAAAGAAATAGTTCTTATACATGACATACAGCCAATACATCAATTCAAAATTCAAGGTTTGAACAACTTAAGGAGTTTCACGCAATAAAAAATATTAGGTTTTTCCAGCAAGCAAAGAAGTCTGCTCTGGCAGCCACCCATGTCACATAGACTGCCTCACAATCCTAAATAATCAAACACAGAGCAGTTCACAGGCCTCTTCACCTCCTCTTGAAACCATATTTCTTTCGTTCATAAAATAGATCAGTCTTAGAGCTACCCAAATTCACAATCTTTGGACATCCATCACGCTGGAAAAAAAAAAAAAAAAGTAATAAAAATACTATCACCAAACAATTATCTTTATCAATAAATCAACAAGAATGACTATTTATAATTATATTGCAGTGGCTCAAATTTTAGGAGTCCTGCACACTGCACCTTACAGAGAAACAGTCTGTTCATCTGCTCCCAAGTACCACTGGAGCTGATTTGATGAATATTTTGTTATCAGAACATGAATTAAAATATCAGTAAAGCAGGGACACACAAAATTTAAAAAAATCTAGTAGTCACCTAAAAATTCTAGGTGCCATGACGGTGACACAAATCAAGTTTCACACTGAAGATCCAGACATATTAAGTGCCACAGTACAAAATTTAGTCACACTGGCAACCTGATGCCCAGCATTTGTGCACCCCTTTGTTACAGATAGCATTAATTATAACTAAAATTTCACTTAAGTCATTAATAAACTATGTATCATCTTGTTCCTAAGAATACATCTGAAACAAAAAAAGTTAAGGAACTTAAAACAATAGAGTCTATGTACAATAAGATGCCTTGGATATGTTCTGAAACTAGAATTGAATTAATATGTTTTATCAAATAAACTTATCATTCTTCAGAGGCTTAATTTATTCTGGGTCAACTGAGGATATTTCTAACATTCAGCACACTTTCTGGTTAACAATCAAGTCTTTTTCAGGACAGTGGTTATTATACATACTACCTGCTATAACAATAAAGACCTCTATTCTGTCCATGTACTGTATTTACATGTTTTTGATGATTCTCAAAATAAACCGAAATTATTTCCCTAAACAGCACTAACCAGTTTATGTAACGGACATGCACAGTTTCTTCTGAATGGCAGGACCTAAGTTTTTAGCCATTATGTAGATGACTTTCATGTTGTATTAGGTTATACTACGCACTCTGGCTACTTTATAGACATTTTACAGTAAAGGTAAAGCAATCCCAAAATAGGCCTCGACAGGTCCTTAGTCTCCGGGAGGTTGAGACTCCTAGGATTTCTACACAATCAGCACATGGTGGCAGGGTTGTCAGCCCTATACACCCACCACCTTGACCCCATGGAGATACCCCTGGTACTCATTTCTGTTACAGGCTGAGTCTACCCCAGGGCAATAGCACGGCCAGACGGATTATGTCCATGAAAATTTCCAATGACCCCATCCAGGATCGAACCCGCAACCTTCCACACATTTTACAGTGCCCATCCAATGTATCTTCAGCCAACAATTGCTCTCATATTCCACGTGTATTTTTACACCTCTAACATTATGTCTATCACATTTGTTGTATGTGCAAATTACGACTGATGACTGACATCTTTATTCTATATAATTTTTTACTAGCATTAAAACTACATATCTGACAAGATTCAAGAATTCCAATCTGACAGAACTCTTATTAAATTCGTGTCAACCAAGATTACTCAAAACATATGCCAAAATTTTGAATGGTGTGTTACAGCACTGTTTATCATTCTATTTCATCTTACGTCTTTCTCTTGGATGGTACACTCTTTGCAGTAGTATGCATCTGATACTCCTGGTCCTCCACAAATAACGCACCGCCCTTGATAGGATCCGTAATTGCACTCATCACAAATCCGCACTAATGTGCATGGACGCACATACGAATCACATATAACACATTTCCCATCACATTTTTCACACAATCGGCCAATAGCTAAAACAGAGGGAAGAAAACAAAAGTATTAAGTACTGACACAATTTCTGTGACATCCTTAACCTTTAAAAAAGTTGGAGTCAACACATTACGAAAAGTGCAATACACACACAATATACGCACCTACTCCCGGCTGTTTTCTGCAAAATATTAAGTCTGGATGATGTTTTGCCATGTTACAACCGGCTACGATCAACCTCCTGAACTAGTTAACTAACAATTTGTAGTACTCCCAGGAATCTGTACCCCCTGGTTGTTTACGTACTTCTCCAGCGGACATGCACGTTGTCATCTGCGACTCGAGGCACGGATAAGAGACCACAGATTATCGTAAGAGGCGATGTATTGGCCGATTCAATGTTCGACTCTTGCACCAGAGACCAACGTAGCAGACAGCAAACGTAGTATACACTTTCGCACATGAATAAAAGACCAGTGGTAACTACATCCTCCATCCGATTATTACAAACGAAACCAGAATGTTGATCTCTGCTATAACAGATTAAAAAAATTATTCGCCTCCATTCCTGAAGACGACTAATGTATATGCCTCCGAAACGTCGATAAATGCCAATCAGACTATACTGCTTTACAGACCAGCCGACGGTGATTACTAACGACAGCGCTACCCCTGCTACGACCTAACCGAAATGTAGGTGTCACTCACGACAATCAGTGGCATAAAGTTGTAATTATAATTCGGCCCATTGTCACAAAAAAATCTAATACTTCACTGTTCCACAGTAATGGCAAGGTCTGGCACAAATCGCCATCAGGAGTTGTTACACTCTTTCAGTGGGAGTTTGTGTTCCGACACACAAGCTCTGCCCCGATACTTCTCCAGAGCGCTGCTTATGGAACGGTTGTCCTGAAGCATTGATGACACATGTTCATGCTATGTACTGAAACATGCAGTGATCAAACTACCGGAAATGAGTCCTACACAGCTGTAAAGCTAGCCGCTGGTGTGGAATACATATTGAATAGTAAATATTCAACAATTGGTTTAGGTTCCCAATTATCATAAAATCATGTTTTGCTGATCATCACAAATTTTACTCAGGCAGAGGCCAGAATGCTCACCGACCACAATGAGGCACTTTTGCTATAGTTAAGGTAGGACACCATAGTCACTAGCCTTGGCCCTAGTCTCAATTATATGTTGTTAAATTTGTATCCTCTGGCAATTCCAGATCCCATGAAAAAACTTGGAAATTGAATCTAGTCAAACACAACTGTGTCACATAGGTTTATTTAATGGCTAAATGGACAACTATGTATTTTGGCCCATACTGGCCATCTTCAGGTTGTCTTAAGAGAACTGGCTTAGGATCTACATGCATTGCACCCGCACATGTGGTGTTAGCATGGATTATAATACAATACTTGGTGCACTTATTAAACATACCTTTACTTCAAAATTTGAAGGTAATTAAAGACAGTAGTGCAAGTGGTACTAACCAAATTTTGTATTCTTCAACACATATTGTTCACTCCTCAGAACCTTTCAGGTCCTGTGAAGGATACCTGTAGGCAGAGACTTAGAATGACGAAATTACCCTCACTGAGATTACTTGTAAAACTTGTGTTAAAAGTTACATACTGACTTATGATCTTATCTTCATCCAATAATTCTGATGTTTCATTCTGACCAGACTCAAGAGACAAAATAATAACTGAATATTCTTGAAACATGTAGTTTTTATTTTGTTTTCCAATTATAATGATTCAATAAAAATTATGCATTGAACTCTTTAATTCACCCATAACTGTACACAACGTTAATACATATGTCACATACAAACACAGTAAATGTTTTAACTTTCAGGTAGCCCTGTGTATTACAAAGTGAAATGTGAAGAAATGTAAAGTATAATTTAAATTACCAACTGTAAAGAACTTAACATTAACATAGTTATTAACATGCCAAGCAAATACATTTTAAATGTAATTCTACAGACTAGATGTATCTTGTACAAAACCAGTGATACATATTTTCCAAATGTAGCACCTTTCATGACATATTCTATAAAAATGACAGTTATTTCCCATGGAAGAAGTTTTTCAGGAATGAATAAATGTGAAATTGAGATTCTATGTTTTAATGAAGATGTCATAGCTTTTTCACACAGACATAAGGCACATATTAAATTGAGAAATAAAAAGTCACACACATATACTTCAGATTAAGAAAAGGAAATCTTATTTCTAATACTTGGCATGACCCACATACATTCATTATGGCACAAACCAGTCTTAATAATCTCAGTCCTTCAGGCTTCCCATATTAAATTCCAAAGAATCCACTGGTTAGAACACAACTTCATGCCACAGCCCATTCAGGTGAAAAAATCACAATCAGAAAAGAGTACGATAAATATTGTTTTGGTATAAATGAAATGCAAATAAGTGATTTCAATAACGTGTCAAAAAATATGAGCAATATTAACCTCCTCAGATTCATGACAGGAGTTTACATGCCTTTACTCAACACCCCTGATGTGCCATGCCACAATCATTTGTGGCATGATGCTTAAATATTCCCTATTTGTCTTGTAGCCATCAGTATCTACAAGCAGTAAAACCCCAAACCCAGTATCCTTGTTTGGCTATGTGTCAGAACTATTTCTGATAAAGTACATGTCAATCAATTCAGAAAACTTTCCATTGTATTTTTAATGCTAGGAAAATTCCTGAACTGACAAGGTAAACATGCCACAGAAATACTAAGCTGTAGAGGTTCAAAGTGGTCATCCACATGAAAAACATTACACCATAATTTAATTTTTTAGTTTCTATAACTGTTTCCTCTTCATACTTCAAATTATATCTTAGACAACCAGCAGACCATCAGAGAAAAATTTATATTGCCCAGCTGAATAATAATTTTGTTCATGAAAAAGGTAAAATGCAGTTGTTTATCCCTATTCCTTTTCATTACTCAGATTCTAATTCATAAATTCTATGACAGATATGTACAGTTTCTTTCTTTACTTCCATCCATACTTCTTTTCACTCTGTCTTTTTTAAAAAAATGTGTGCAGCAAGAAGATAAACACTCCCTTGGTTTTACAAAAGGTTATGAAGTAATGACAGTTTCTTCCTTGTAGTGTGCTTAATTTGCAATGAGTTGTGTGTTCCCAGTGAAATTTCAATAACAAAGGATGTCTAATGCTCCTTGAGCACCAGTGATTGTGTTAAGTTTCACATTGTAAAGAAAATGTAAGCTCTGCTTTAAGCTATACATTCCCTAAACTGAAGAACAATGTTCAAAATCCTGAAATGGTGACGGGTAACATTCAAGACAAGTTGCTTGCCATTTAGTTTATGTCTATCTCATGTAAGTTTTCAAAATCTGATTCCAGCATTATAATAATAGCACAAGGAATATTCACAATCAGAATATGCGTGTTCATGCTGTGTAACAATATGATATTGATGAAATACAGCTCCACGAATTCTACAATGGAGGTGAGTGGTCACTTTCATATCCTGCCTGCTGTACTCCCAAGGAAAGACAATGGGTGAGCTACAGATTTGGGTCTGGATGTTCTGGAAAAGGAAACAATACCATGTCTTGCCAGAGTCCTGTTCAGTTCATAGCCCAGTTACTACATGTACCAGACTTATTTAAGTCTTGTCAAAAATGTCTCAAAGAATGCTAAAGGACATGAATCATGACATTTGAGAGTACACTAACAATAATTTCTTAAAACAGTGCATTCAGCACGTGTGGCCAAAATTTTAATTTTCCGTGGTCAACTTCTGATTTATGTAAAATTATGAATTGACTACTGCATGCGCTGTGTTATATCAAAGTTGGAACCATTATAAAATTCATGAAACAAAATAACTCAAAGCAACAACATACACGCCAACAAGCAGCAACCACTACAAAACATATGAAACAAAATAACAGGTGGCAAAAACATACACACAACAAAGCAGCTATTGTTCCAACCAGCAACACAGCACATTGTTTCAGAAGTACAATTTGGCAGTCACCTCATAATCAAGTACTAAATCAGTGTGGTTAAAGCTCTATAGTGTGCTGGACCTAACTGTTGTGTTCTAATGCAGAAACACCCAAAAATATTTCTGTAGTACTCACCGGGTAAGTTGAGCTCTTACTTAAGGGGATGTGGAGAGGGGAATGGTAGCTGCCAGCACTGTGCACTGTGCCACTCAGTTCTACTGTCCATGAGTAAAATACTCAGTTCCTACAGTAATTCACCTAAGAGTACTGAGCTCTAGGCCAATATTTTCTTTTAGGTATATAAAGCCATACTATATTAGTATGCTTTCCACAGCAGAAACAGGGGTACAGATCTCAAGGAAACAGATGTATAGAGTAATCTGCCATCTTGAAGCAATATCTAATTTCCATCAACTACTGTAAATATTCACAAACAAAAGAACTGGGGTATTAGAAATACAGGTCTGGAGGAGGGTCTGAAATTCTTTACTCAGAAACTGACACACTTAGTTTCAGTTGGTGACCACAGAACATTTAACACCGACAGGTGACCCTCACTGTTCTGTTAAAACACTCAGTTTTGAAATTCACATTCACTATAATCTACTCCTAACAGTTACAATGGTAAGGTTGAACAAAAATTTGGACCAATGATGTGGTATCACACAACATTTACTTTTTGTATTGTGGCTCATGTGACTAGAGTATTTATTACAAGAGTAACACAAATATAATTTAAAGCTCTATTATTGAAATTCATACTGTATATTCAAATATTACTATTTCAGATATATTAGTAGATTCACAATCACAATACTTATCTAGGCAACTTTTCATCTAGTTTGTTCCTTAAATGAATTATTATTAATTCTGTGCAAATAACTCATTAGATCTCCTGAATATGCATTCTTAAGTAAAATTTCTGTACTACACAGATAATAATGAAATATTTATACACTTCTTATCAGTTTATTATGAGTGTACTCTTGAATATTCTCCACTGTACTGAATGTCAAACCCTTACAACGAAGAAGATGAAATTTATGTTCCAAATCAAAAACATATTTTGTGTATAATATTTGAGATTCTTTATGGCAGTAAAGCATTAATGCAACTTGGCAGACATTTTACAGAAATCTGCTCCCCACCTTCATGCTGCTGTCCTGCACAAGGAGGCAGGAGGTTCCACCCCAAAATTTGGAACCTGTATACTGAATCGTGTGGCATAATATATTACAAGACTAATTGTAGCAGTTTATGTTCTAACTTCTTGCTTGTTATGTAGTGAATTATTGTCCATTGACTTTTAAAATTATGCTACTTCAGCAGCAACATTAGAAGTGATGAAGTGTCCTTTTGCTTGAAAAGTTTCACTGTCAGTTTTTATAACAAAAATGCATGTCTTATGAATTGACTATGTTCATTCTAATTGAATTTAATTTACTTTTACCATTTGTACCAAAAAATAAGCCAGTCTAATTGTGATAATTATAATCAATGTAAATAATTTTATAAAAATATGTATTATTGAGTGCACAAGATGATAGACATAATATTATAAACAGGGCTTGGATCTTGAGTACCAAGTCATGTGAGGGTACTATGTCATTATAACAAGCCACTTTTAAAATAATGGGACTGACTCCTACATCGACAAAACCTCGCATTAGTGCAACAATACAATGCACTCTTAAAACCAACCTACATTATTACAGACTTATAATACAAGTAGCAAACTAGAAAAATACAGCCTGCAATTTGAGTTGGAGGCTGAAATACAGTGGAATATCTATCTAATATTCTCTTTCATATATTGTTCCATTTCAGTGGTTATAATTCAATAATCTCAGTCTGAAACAATACCTAATTGGAGGTTTAACTCAGTTTAGTGGGAAAAGCTATTGCTCTTCCCAGCAGCCATAAAAGATAGTTTAAATGTTAAGGTCTCTCATGTAATATATTTGCTTCCATATTTCAGTCTGCTCTAACAGTCTCACAGTAAATGGTATGTTTTATTTCAGTCACAGATCCTGCTCAACTATGTTAAACAATATCACAATTGATGGAGAAAAAGCCAAATACACTGAAATTCCCATACAAGGTTTTTTGCATGAGTGATGGATTTGAACACTGAAATGAGGAAAATATTGAATGAAAGAAATGTTTCACTTCAAACATTAAGTTCTAAAGGCTGCAGACAATGGTACAATACACAATTTCTACATTCTTGGACTTTGCCCATTAAACCTTTTATTCTTTTTGAATACAAGACAGTGGACAAAGAACAGAAAACCAGAACCCTACCTGAGATTATTGACTTAGGATCACTTAAAATCACTGAAAAAAGGACAAATAGAAACTGGAAAACACTTGAGTGAAGGTTGCCATGGCCAGTGATTCCCAAACTTTTTTTAATGTGAAAAACTTTGGTCTATGAAAAATTGTGATGAACCCCAACACAACCACAAGTCACAGGAATAAATTAACTATATTCAACTGCTGTTTTCTGCATAAAAATAAATAATGCTAATAATACAGCTGAGTTGCACCAGTTCAGCCCCAGTGATATACCAACAAGCTTTGAAACTTGCTCTTTCTCTTGCTACAAGGTTAAAATAATCTGTAATTGAATAGTAAATGGGTGGTCACTTTAAACTTAAACAACTAACAAAGAAATTTCTTAACTAATGTTCTTTAACTTATCTGTGAGCAATGTGGTGGGCAGGCCAATTGTGATATTAAACTCAATGAAGTCTTCTTGAGCAGCCAGTCATGTCAAAATGGAAGGAAATTTCAGTGTTTCATAAACTGTATTTATAAGTGAAACTTATGTGTATTGTGCTCACAAAAAACCTTGATAATGGACACAGCCACAATTCCACACTATTGGGAAGTAATTCTATTTTGACATGAATCACTATCCAAGAAAATTTACGTGTTTCTTGAATGCAGAAACTTCTAATTAATACTTCTAATAAATACAGATAATTGGTATTCATAGGTATTGCTATGGTACTTGCAATGTCATGCAGCTCTCACAAAACCCCAGGCCTTCACAGAACACTGTTTGGAAATTACTGTCCTAAATTTTTTAATAATGTCGTAACAATGTAACTGTCATACTAGCAATTATAAGAAAGTGAAAATAACACCAATTATTTTTAAAGTACATGTACTTAAAATATAAACTTGTGTGTAACAGCTATGTATTTAGGAACCATGTACATTTTTACAGTTTTACTCGTATATTCAAAGGCACTGAGAGCCATCTTATTCTCTGAAGCAACATGGGTGGAGTTGTTATTAACTCAGAAGAAATACTTCAGTCATTGTATTTTGGTTTATGAAAAGTGATGAAATGCAATATTGCATAAGTCATATGCCACTCAGCCATCACCAGGAAAGCTGAAATTTGTAAATACATTTAGTTTTAATTTGTACTACTTAACATTTTTCAAATGATAAAAATATACCATGATTTACGCTTTTTTCTCCTAGTGCTGATAAAGGTAATCATTAAATATACTGTCCAACTGCAGCTGTTCAGTTTAACTGTGTCATACATTGAAGATGTTGAAACATTTCAGCATACAGAGCAGCTGCAGTCTTCAGTTTAAATGATATGGAAAGACAAAGTGGCCTATTACATATGATTCCCAGTGGAGTAAGTGTAGGATTGTGGAGCATGGTGCTATCAAAACTGAAGGCACCGCATGACAAAAAGAGGGTTAAAGAACTTAATTTATGAAGCAGTCAAAAGTGTTTCATTTTTTTCTGTCTTTATACCACCCAAAAAATCATGTAGAAAAAAAACTATTTCTTTAGACAGAATATTGGAGCAGCATTTTCCCCTCTTGCACTTCCCAGTTGCAGCTATGGTAAAAAAAATAACTAAGTGAACCTAGACATTGGTAACTACTTTCGCAGCTTCACAGTTCATGTGGGAGTGTTTGATTACTTTCATAGCTTCTCTGATGATGCAAAAACAAAGGACAAGAAATTGTAATTTATTTATTTATTATTTGTGTGTGTGTGTGTGTGTGTGTGTGTATGTTATGTATGTATTGATCCATCCATCCATTCATTCATTCTTCATTTAAACCTGTTCTGACCTAAAACCATCCCATTTAAGGTACCTCAATTTTTTCTTCTGCTTTGAAAACAAGATTTTCTACATGCACAGTACAGGAGTAAATGCACATATGAATGCACACACATGCACGCGCGCACACACACACACACACACACACACACACACAAGTATATTTGTGTATGTGTACCATGCACTAAAACACATTAAAAACTATTCAACATAACTTCATAACTTTTATCCATCGCTTACAACTAAAATTTTAATCTATTGTCATTGTTAAATTTAGTACTCAATGTTGCCAGAACTGGCCATCATCAAGTAATACAAAATATTACAACACTTAGAAGGAAAACTGCAAGATTAGGTTCTAGAAATAGGAATGAGATCTCATTTTCACAATGAAGGTAGAATTTCAGACAGGTTTTTGTTGACGTATTTATGTAGTTACATATATAAAGTGTGTGAGAATATATTATGAGAGTTGAAGTTAGTGTACTTTTTAAGTTTTTTTATGCTCAGTTCTGTTTACTGATGTATACTTTTCATTGTTTGTCTGCAGAGTGCTTCCTATGATTTTAGTTTATGTACTTCTCTTGAGTGATGACTAGTTGAAGTTTTTTGTATTGTAATCCATCTGTAGAGTGAATTTATAGTACCTACTCTTGCAATTTATCCTTCTAAATATTTTCATATTTGTTATTACTGGATGATGGACGTTTCTGGCAAAAACATGTAGTAATAAATATGGCAGAGATATTAAAAATGTAGTCGTAATTGGAAGTTTTATTCTAATGTAATCTATTCAGCCTATTTTTTAAATTTTTATAATATGTGGAGAGATTAGGTCCCACATAATGTAAATGTCATATACGTTGTAGAAATTGTATCAAATTAACATTCTGGTAGTAAATCCAGGAGACTCAACACTGCTAACATGGATGTCTGCCACTAAGCATGACCCTAAACCACTGATATCCACCTTAAAATCTCATAATCTTCGTTGAATTCATTGGTGTAATTAGTGGAAGATATTAAACTTTCAAAGTAACTGCGTGCCTGCTTTTTCAGAGTTGAAGTGGTTGTAGTGTCCCTAAAATATGCCAGTAACTTAACCATTATAACATGGCACTATCAGACTTTGCAGTCAAATGGCCAGCACTCCTCCTTTGTATTTGGAAGGTTCTGTTTCAATTTTGGACCAACAAACAACTTTCCTAACTGAAGCATTTTGATGCTTACCGCAGCCACCTCATGTGATTACTGGAGTAGTACCTTAATTAGAACTTGCACCTTCATTCCTATAACTTATTCAATAACATTCTATCACTTAACAACATATAATCTGAGGTACTGGGAGTTTCATTCAATAAACGAAGAATAAAAACATATATACCTAGAAGACTATGAAATAAATAGGGGAAACACAAGTCTGAAACTTCATAAAACTTCTGTGACACAGAATATTTTTATGGTGTTAGTGTTATATTACAGTCTCCTGTGATGTGATGCTGAGTAATTCTGTAGACAGGTACAAACAGTCTGGAGGAATCTACTGCCTGCCTCTTCTGGACAGAAGATAAAAAAGGCAGGTTTATCTAGAACACTGACAACTATCTACCAGGCTACATGGCATCAAATCACAGAAGACTGTGTTCTTCACCATAGTAAGAACCTCCAGTCTCATAAAATAAAACACTGGCATTATTTTCTTACTTCTGTCCTTCCCTTTTCGTGTTTCCATAGGTGGAATTAGTGAGTAGTATAATACATAACTGCAGGGGCTGGTAGCTGCCATCGGGATGCACGCAGTTCTATCAGCTGAAGTAGAGTCTTCTTTATTGCAGGAATGGCCGCTGATTCAAGGAAGGCATCACGGACACTTGCAAGCAGTACTGGAATATGAGTTGGTAGTTCATTTTCCAAGTCACGTCCGATAGATGTCAGCACAAAAAAGAGGCTGTCGGTCTGAGAAAAAGCAGTACAAAATAGTACTTAAAACTGCTATGTAAGAAAGGGGTGATAATGAGTAGTATTATCAATTCTGTACTCCATTGGTTTCCAAACTGTTCTCCACACAGCAGATACCTTTTCTACTGGCAAATTTCGGTTTTACAGAATTCTGAATGTAGCAGTACTGTGTACAGTAGGGAAATATGAAGTTGTTTCATTGTACCACATATACATGTTACTGACACTGCCAACAGTAAACAGTATTTTTTAAATATTCTGTAAGTTTGGTTCCCAAACTAAACAAGTCATAATGCATTTAATTTCAAATCAAAACTTCAGTTTGATACAGTAACACATCAATGGATTTCATTATACTTTCTGATAAACTGATGTTAATCTAAACGTGTTCTACCACATTGAATTCATAAAATATCCCTACCCTTTCCCTCGCATAAACTTTTTACAGAACTGAAATAACTGCACAGCAGGAAATAGTTTTGAAAACACTACTGTAGAGATCTGTAATGTTTTGCACACTACTGCTACATCTTCCATTTACTTCTACTATTGCCACTCTACTTGAAAGAAACATTGTAGTCTTGCTGAATGTATACCTATAAAGAAGTAATGGTTCTATCATTTTGTGCCTGTTTCCTGCCATTGGTATTATACATAACACCCAAAAATATTAAACAACTTACAGTAGGTTTACAAATACATAGATTTTATTTCAATGCAGCATAGAAATTATAGCACCCACAGTGAAGAACTCAGCACAACTATGAATGAGAGAATGGAAGACACATTCCCTCCAAATTATTCTACTTGCTTTAGTTCCTTTCTCTAACAAAATTCTGCTGTACTCATGAAAGTTTAGTGTCTCTTTTAAATTCTTAAAGTATTTTAATAATCATATTTTACCTCTCCTTGTGAACTTGGTGGCTTTAGGCAGTCTAGGCAACACTTGTAAACAAGTGTGAGCAGAACCAGTCCAGGTGGCACCCCATCATACTGAGTCTTCAACTGCAACTGGCGTCGTTTTAACTGTTTAACAAGTTGAAGAATTACTTACAGCTAATAACATAAACACAGGTGGAAAATTCAGAAAGTTACTTTTAGGCTACTTTATACAAGAGCTTGATTCTTGGTTTGAGACTGGATATATTGTCACTGTTGTTCTTTATTATAACAAACAAATTCCTGATTAGTACTTTAAATTTTGTCACTACCACTTTCTTTTGTATCCGCTCCAAAATTATATTCACAAGTCATCCAATCGTATGATTCTGTATAATCCGAGATACTCACAGAATCATTCAATAAGCCACAACTATATTAATAAACAGACAATTTCTGGTGTTTATAACTAAATTTAATACAAGCATATATTAATACCAGTGTACAAATTTATCACTAAACAACTCGGAAATTCTTCAGGATGTTAATCACAGTTTTGGGTAAATCTGTCTTTTTATGCAGCATTTATAGGAGAAAATGTTACCTCACACAGCAGTTAAGGGTTAATCTTTGAGTTCTGATAAACATGCCACTAGTTTCATACTAGGCCTGTATGAAAAATTCTCCATATTTTCTTCCTGTTCCTAATGGATTTTGAAAACTCCCAGGAAAATATGAGGACTAATGCAATGAGAGTAGGCTGCAATTACAGCAGGTAGAAGATACAACAGAATTACATAGGAGTATTATTGGACAAAAAGATTAAAAAACAAAGTAAAATAAGTCACTTTTAAGGCAAATCTTATATTTAATGCCAAAACACAGACTTTTCTAAACAGTAAACAAAAGCCAACCCAAGCAATGCATAAACTTTTTTTTTAAGTATATAGAGAAAAAATGATTGCATGAAATTAGAAATCAGACTTTTAGATAGTATTTTACTTTTGTACATGGTTAAAATGTGCTACGAAACTGTTAATCCTAAACTTTGTATTTCCTTCACTGCTATGGGTATTAATGTGAATCCTGAACTCTGTATTGCCCTCTCTGTCATAGGGATTTGCATGAATCCTGAACTCAGCCCTGTATTTCCCCTACTGTCATAGGCATTTATATAAATTCTGAAAACAGTATTTCCCTCACTGTCATAGACTTTATGTGAATCTTGAAGACAGTAATTCCCACATGGTCATAGATATTTATGTGAACCCTAAACCGAATAACATTTTTTTTTTTGGTGCTTAAGATCATGGCCTTCCCTAAATCAAGGCTTCATGATCACATTCAGTTAGACACACCACACTTGGTAGGACTCCTCTGGATGAGTGATCAGTCCAACGCAGCAACCTCTACCTGACAACACACAACACTCACAAGAGAAAAACATCTATGCCCCTAGCAAGATTTGAACCCACAATCCCAATAGGTGAGCAGCCGCAGTCCCACACATTAGACCGTGTGGCCGCTGAATCGGCGAATTGACATCATTCAGAGGCATATTTGGTCAAGAGTTCTTTGGAAAATTGTAAGTTTATATTCTGAATTACAAAGTAACCCATACCTCACAGTACATTTCATTGAGAAACTGCATGAAGGCACAAAAGTGGGGAACAGGAGAGGCTCCAACATTTGACCCATTTTTTAAGACACGATCCCTTTCTTGGTACCACTGTTGGCATAAATTGAGTAGTGACTCCAAGAAAGTTTCCTTAGTCTCTTTCTGCAAACATTCAATAACATAATGAAGGTCACTTTACACAACATCAAATTACTGTAACTTAACAAGTGTGTCATTAATTCCATTTTGTTATGTCTTGCATTTCCAGTATACAAATAACACAGTTAAGTGTGGTATACATAATTACCCTTGTACTTGCAGCGTAAGTTATTAGTTACACAAACAGCCAATTGAATAAAATGGCTCCTCAGCCATTTTCATGTTAAGCCATGACAAATAATTTATAGACCTTATAACGAATAACTCAACATGATATGGACTAAGTATACAATATAATAACAAATATGTGCACAAGAGGCAATAAATAAAAATTCTTTTAAGAGTCACACCTCCACTATTCAAGGACTGCTTTGACCCTGATGATGGAGGCAGCAAGCTCCTCATAAACATCGGTAACTATTTAATAACTGACAATGCACCAAAACCAAAAGACATGAATCTTTATGAACACCACTATGATAATACCAAACCTCACACATCTCCTTGGTTTACAAATTGAAAAGCATGTAAATCAGAAGATTCATACTGAACAAATAATTCCAAAGCTAACTGCTGCATGCTGTGCAATTATATCAATATTGCATAGTAGCAGTCCTGACACAACTACATCATTCAACTGGCCTATTTTCACTCTGTAATAAAGTATGAAACAATTTTCTGTAGGAATTCATCCAACAACAAACAGATATTTACCTACACAAAATTATTATAAGTATGCCAAGTGCCAGTGCCAGTGCCAGACAATCATGCTAAACCCTCTTTAAAAATTGAAGATTTTACCTCATCCATGTGATCATACATATTTTCGTTGGTGAACTTCGTATGCCTCCATTAAAATGTTCGGCAGCTTTTCTCCTAATCCCAAAAGTATAAAAGATAGGAAGGAAAAATGTAAACTAGCACTACAAGACAACTTGCAATACATATACACACCTTCTGTTCGAATAAATAATTTGCTAATACTTAAAAATGACTACAATCTTTGACAAAATTTTTTAATTACATAATACTAGCTATGTGTCTATCATCAAATAGGCTACCATAATATTTATGTGCCAATGCCCAGCCTCTTTGATTGGTCACTTTTTCATTCTTAGAGCTAACCAAAAAATTAATTATAATCCATCATATCATAAATCTAAATAAATATAAATTAATTAATTTAAAAACTTGCATTTATTTTCTATTTTTTATTATCAAAAAACTCATGATACAATGTCCATAATGCCTCATTATATAAAACATTGCTTGTTTTTTCATTTGGAGATAAAATAAAAAAAAATGTTTTTTAAACAACCAACATAGAACCGTCCACATACCAAACATGAATTTTGTAGTTCAAGTTCAACAGTTTTCAATGACTGCCCTAAATATTTATTGATACTCACTGCAAATCTAAGTCAGGGTGGAAACTGAATTCTTTTAAGAGTGCATGGATATTCCGACGGTATTATTGATACTACTGGAATAAATAAATTCTCTCTTATCGAGTGGCCATTAATGACTATCCTCTATTATTAAATTAAAGTTACTTCACCATGTTGTTTATTCATGTTGCAAATCTTATACAACAGTATAATGTCATACCACTATGCATGAAATTACATATTTTTATGTGTTTCACGTTTATATATATATTTTTTTAATGTTTAGCAACTTAAAAAGCAATATCAATGCAAAACCCAAACAGGTAACTTTAATTCTACACATATCTTGTGGCTTTGCATAAGACAAGTTTACTGTAATTACCCACAGTCTTTCCACTCCTTGAAGTATTCACCAGTCACATGCACTTTGACTTTTAATTCATGGTTTCATCAGTGACTATTTTGCTTTAGTTTAACAGGCTCTAGGAAACAACATGTTTACATTATCGGTTTTACACTTTCCTGACATTCTTATATCTTTGTTTGTCAGGCCTCTTTTTCAGTTTAATCTTGAAAAATAAGTATCAAACTGGCATAGATTGTTATATATTGGTATATAGTGTCTGAGGCCTTATACATAACAATGAGCACCAATGTTTAAAAAAAAAGGCAAGAATATAAGCTAAAGCTATTTTAAACAATTTACTCTAACTCTGATGAGCTAAACAGAGAAAGTGCCATATAAGCGTACCAGTAAAATATGTACTTTCAAAAGGAAATAGAAAATAGGCCTGACAAAGATAACAAAAATGTCACAAAGGGTAAAGCTGATAATGCAAATATAATATTCCCCAATGCATATTAACTAAGGTACAACAGATAATCAGTGATGATAATGTAAATTAAGTGTCGAAATGAATATGACTGGTGAATGGTTATTAGGTGTAGGAACACTGCAGTATTACCTGCAAAATCACACTGTATGTACAGGCAATCATCAAAGTGAATATGATCTCACAGTCTGTTACATATGTCTTACCTCAATTATTGTTATGCACAACTTGGCAGCAGGAAGAGCAAAGTAGACACTGGAAATAGCACGTTCCATGATTTGACGAACTAAATCCATCAGTGACCGGACTGACACTTTGTTTGGGTCTGAATTATGTGTAAAAGAATTTAAGAAAAGAACAGTGTAAATATTCTGTTATGCTGCAACACAAGACATGATATGCCTGCAGACCCAATAATGCACCATTTACAAAACACAAATAACTCTTGTACACTCTTTTAGCAAACCACTAAGCATTAAAGCAATTGATAAAAATGCAAATGACTGGGTGTTTGTGTTCATATATCTTGAGGAGGAAAGAGGTGTGTAAATGTTAATACTGTACAACATGAAAAAACTAAAGTAACAGAGATTATACAATTTCCGGCTTTAACATATATGAAAATGTAAAATTCCCGTTTGCAGTTTCTTATTTCCTGTTTTATACCCTGGACCTAACAGAAGATCCAAGAAAATTATTAGATTTACTTCACATTCTTGCCAACAGAATGGCATCCTTGTTTGTTCAAGCAATATGTATGTAGTTCAGTACAGTGTTGGATAAAATTGAAACCCTCCTTCTCAATACCTTTTTTCTATTTTTAGTTATGTAAGTACACAATGTTTTTATTTTAAATGTGGGTGTTTTTTCTATTTTAAATTTTTAGATGTTGTATACTGTGATATCAACAAGGACATGTAACACATCCCAAGTGAAGAAGTACTTCTTCTAATTATGCTATAAATATGTACAACAGAAATATGTTCAAATGTTTATTGCTATTAATGACAGTTTTCATAATTACATTTTCTAAATTATCCATTTTTTTATGTCCTTTTACAAAACTAAAACCCCAGTTGTCTTGATTGTGTTCACAGAAGAGTAATATAAATTTTCCGGAAAATTCAAATTAGCATGCTCGAGCTTTTTATCTTGTTTAATCTCAATAACAGTTTGTATTGCTATACTGAGCTCTTCAACTATCCTACACACCAACAAACCAGTCTTTCATTTCCTCTGTAATCTCTTAATGTATGAGTTCTGCGTTGTCTAGAGCGGAGAGAATTCATACTCCAGGCCTCTAGGTTATGACACTGCGTATTCTGGTAAAAGATTACCAATTGTTTTGGATAAATGTACCGCCTCCACTTTTAAAGCAGGAGACAATGGTACCACATTCCCCGGCAATGGTGGTAATCACCTAATAGACTGCATAGTCTCATAACTGAGAGGATCACAACATGGAAGTTTAATTTATCAACATATCTCCCGGTAACTTACTTCATTGTCACTACACTTCTGCAAAGGGCAATTATTCATAATTAAAAAACCTTAACGCAGTAAACAGCACCCAGACTAATGTGGTTTTATTTTATTCGAACAATTTTCCTCCATCTCTCACCAACTTATTTATATTTGATCCTGCAACTATAAAAAGCTTCAGGAAAACATTATGATGCCTATTTGCCCTTAAATGTTTCCAAGTGGTTAGTGGTGCTAAAATAAAGAATAAATAAAAAGTTACTCAATTTAGTGATCCATTACAATGACAAGTATTTATTCAAATAATTTATAAGTGACAAACTCCTTCACCTTCACATCCTTCAGGTACTGATATATTCTTCAGGCCAGAATTGTCTTACTGCAATTAATAGTTCATGTTTCACTACTTTTTTGTGTTCCCTGTATTATGTACTAACTACCTAGTGCATGATATTCATAGCATGCAGAAAACATATAATTTGTGTATTCAGCACTGGTGTGAAGAATAATTATGTCAACTGGAAACACATATACTGGAGCTGGGCACAACATACACACCAGACAGATGTGAGCAAATAAGCTGTTAGCCCAGCATACACACAACAGAGGCATGGGTATTTTTGGGTTGGTCCTGTAAAGTTTCAGAATATACATAGGCTACTGGACTGTAATGTCTGCACTGTACTGTCTTATCCAATTGCAAGAAGTTATCTGTCATAAACTCCCATAAGAATATTAGAGAGTTATATCTTAAAAGGGGAGTGCTGGATTGGAGTCCTGAATGATTCTTGTTGAACTTTGAGGAAAAAAGATATCCTGCTCTAAAGCAAAATGACCAAGCAGCAGGAATCTACATTTAGAAATATCAGAGGAGAATAAGAAGGGTTCTGTACCTTGCTTATCACTGTTGAATCATTACTTGCACTTACGTTGTGTGATCAAAATATACAGTGAATGTTTAAATAAAAAAAAATTATTAGAGTAAAAGACACATTGCCATTAATCCCCCTCAAAATACTCCCCCTCACTTCGATGACACTTATCCCATTGTTCTTGCACTGTCTGAAGCAGTTCTGGAAGTCCTCTTTCGTGAGTGTTTTTAGTCGCAATGTCGTGGCTGCCTCGATGTCCTGAATCAATTCAAAATGTTTAACTTTCATGGTCATTTTGACTTTGGGGAAGAGCCAGAAGTCACATGGTGCCAGATCCGGTGAATAAGGTAGATGAGGACACATCATAATATTTTTATTTGACAGAAACTGCAGTACCAGAAGCGATGTGTGACACGGAGCGTTGTCATGATGGAGGATGAAACTGTTTGCCCATTTCTCAGGTCATTTTTTATGCACATCGTTTCTTAAATGGTCTAATAAGCCCTTATAATATTCATAGCTCACTGTAGTGTTCCTGGGTACAAACTTAGCTCGCACAATTCCATCAAGGTCAAAAAACACAATCATCACCACCTTGATGTTGGATCTTGATTGATGCGCTTTTTTTGCACGAGGAGAACTGGGTGATTCCCACTAAGAACTCTGAACCCTGGTCTCAGGATCTTACTCTTTCAACATTCTGTTGGGTTTTTGATGCTGAAGGACGTCCCGATCTCCCCTTGTCTTCAACCGATTCACAACAATTACGAAATCACTCAAACCACTTGTAAACCGTCTTCATGATCACTGCAGCATTGCCATAAACTACTTTTAACATTTTGTGTTTCTTTAGCACTTTTTTGCAGTTTGAAACAAAATTTCATGTTAATGCATTGTTCGTGATCCATGATTTATGGCACACTTTGATACACACCTTCTCTCAACTGTAGCTCACAACCAATTGACTGCAACCAACAAGTTGAAACTTGTCACACACTGTTACTAAGGTTCGATGCACTGCTTCCCGTATTGAAGATCCCTACCTTTCCGTTGGATCGCACTCTGCAGCAGCATTCACCGTACTTTTGATCACATTGGTACCAATTCACAGTATACAGGTAAAGGCACAGTACTTCCAGGGCATAGTTAACCAATTTGTGCAACACAGACATATCTTTTCTTGTTTGTTCTTAACTTACACATGTTTTATTTTATAATTTTTTATATAATTTTCTTCATTTTCCTGTATATTATTACAGTGTTAGTTTACTGTACAAATACCCCTTTATAAATGCTGTGAGAACAGTGGGCGATTTTATTTATTATTTATTTACATTGAAAAAGATATTCATACCAATGTAATGCCAATGTCTTACAGTCCAGTTCTTTTCTGCCTGTAGGGAAAGTAAGTTGATGGTTATAAAAGGGTTTGTTACTGTTGGGAAACCTATTCTGTATACCAGCCTATTCCACTGGTCCATAGGATACTGTTTCTGAAGTTGTGCAATAATGATAATGGTGCTTATCATATGATGTGAACTATAAAAGACTTATGGTGTAAGTGATGAATCAAAATTTACACACACATGTGTATGACTATGCAACTAACATGATGTATGTAGTTACTGGATACACAAATAAAGCGTTCAAATATGTTAATAAAAATTTTCCCACAAACAGGTAACACAACAGTTATGTTAAAAAACTATGTTGCATTTTCTATCACTAATTAGTTGTCAAATTAAAAATTACAAGCAAGAGTAGTCTTACAGTCATTTTTCCATGAAGTGCAGATACACAGACCCATTTCCCGTTTAAATAAAGTAGGAAAAACACATAAAATTCTAATAAAAACTACAAAATAAAAGATATACAAATTAAAAAACAAAATAGACCATCTTTGAGGTCTAAACAAGTAACTTTCATCTCAAAGTACCATAGACTAATCCCTATACTGCCAACCCCTGGTGAGTGTGAAGCAAAGATGCATCATTGATCAATAAGTACATAATTCTACTTTAAATTTTCTCTGCAGTCTCTGCATTTTGGCTTGTACTGCTAGATCATTTTGTTTTGGGGCAGGATTTCTTTTTCCCCACAAAATTTAAGAACTGGTGAGAACTCAATCATGTACTGTCCCTGTCACAGGGGTTCTCAAATTTTTCTGTCCATGAGCCTCAACCCTAAATCACATTGGTCCTATGACACAAATGCTACCAGGACCCTCAGCAAACTGTCACAGACTTAAAGCATGACACATGTAAAAGATATTTAGCATAAAATTTATGCACCACTTTCCTAATTTAAATTTCATTTCTTCTAGAAAAAGTTAAATTGTTAAACACAGAAACTGAAAACATGATCATTTTGTGAGTTCATGACGAAGTAAAGGGTTTTGGCATTGTTTGAGAAATCATGTCATACAGTTACAGATAGCTGGCAAGTGTTTGATATGAAAGAACTGTTACTCACCTGCTATAGCCCTACTAATGACAGTCTGCACTTCTGGAGAAAAGTTTCCAAGTTCAGGCACTTCCATGATATGAGCATGCTGTCTTGCTGCCATGTCTGCTGCTCCAAGACTCCTAGAACGTTTGAGACTGGATGGAGGAGGTGACATAGGTAAATGAACAGATCTCAGTCCTGTCACAGTATGGACTTCACTCTGCTCTGCCAGTTCTATACCATGTGCCTGTGATTAACAAGAACACAGAAACAAACATTGCTGAAAAAAAAAAAGTGTTTTCTTGACCACTGTGACAACACTTCTGACTTGTCTTCGGGAGCTGCCTGGTTCAAACCTCAGTCAGAAAAATGACTATCCTAGCTCAGGTTTTCATAGTGTCCCTCTGTCTGGTGAGGACCTTCAATTATGTCAAATCACATTCTTCCATGTCCTTTCCAATTCATTGCTGTCATCTGATTACATGGTGATATGAAAGCTGAAATGCTAACAGCACTGTTCAGTAAACTAAAGACAAATAAAATACACACTCATCCCTTGCTTTTTGCATGTTCGTAGTTCACGGTTTTACAAATTTGAGGGGTCACCCCAAGACTAGAAATACATCATTTGGACCCTTCAATGGATAGCAGCATTAGAATTGTCTGACAACTCAAGCAGGTCTTCAAGCCATACCGAATGATGTTCAAGGAGTTTAGGGAAAAAGAGGCAGCTCCCATCACAGTATTTCTGCAAAAAAGGAAAAACACTAACAAAATACTAAAACATAGTTTTTGGGTTGGCAGTCAAATATTTGTGAATTTTCACTTTCCGTATGGGGTTTTGAAACCTAAGCCCCATGAAGAGCAAGGGATGAGTGCACAGTGCCTTTCAGCATGTTACTTGTAGAGCTTTCTGGATTCTATCCTCCACCAAAGCAAGGACACAGGAGACATTTCTGAAGTAGGAGACACCTACAAAGGATATTCTGTTATTCTCAGTAATAAAGTCATTATGATTGTGATGGCTGGCAGATAGGACCTAGATATGAATGAAGACTCTGAACCACCGCAAAGACAAAGTGGGCTGGTGTTCCTCACATTCCCAAAGTTTGGCATCCCAAAAAAAGTTCTTAACCAGCAAGTATAAGAAAAATGCTGTAATGACCAAGACAAAGATATAAACAACCGATTAGGAAGGATGTCATGTATGGAAGAACATGGAAACTGTAGAGGAAGAGCTTTGTGGAGAGAGAGACAGTTTGTGTGGCTTGGTTGCTAGACAGCTCACACAGAAATGAAAACAAAGAGGAGCAGGTAGAAGAAAGTATTCTTAGAGTCATGTACATCAGTATTTCCACACAAACCTGTAAATACTTGTCTGCTGCTGTAAATACCTCTTTAGACCTTGGCAGAGCTACACTTACTCTGTGTGACAGATCAGCTCTACCAAGGTGCCAAAGGATTAGTTATCTTTCCACACTCCCTCCATCTGAAGACAGAAACACGTTCTGTTTCCAAACACTGTGGTGTTTATGTTATAAAGTAACAAAATGGACAAAATCAAAACAAATATTCCTCTATGTTGTTGCCAGATCATCACCAAATAACTTTAAATGTATTAGTTTAGCAGTACTCAGTCACCTAACAGCTGCAGCGCCTGGAGTTCACACATGACCATTTAACAATCCTCTTACACAAACTGTCTTTTCTAATCACATACAAGATTCTCTTTTGGAACAAGAATTTGTTATGTATGTAAATACCTAATAACATAAAATGCTTATGCCTCAATCAGTTCCTTGTGATGTCTCCCAAGTGGTTGTTACAAGACAAATTTGAAGTTTAACACATAAAGGTACCTGTGTACAACATTTGTTTCTGTGCTAGGTAGTCATATACAATTCAAGCAAACACTAATCTATTTTACACTTTTACAACATTTATCATCATGTGGCATCACAACAGTCAGCAGAAGGGATGTCTGATGTCACATCCTTTGATTTATATTATCTGAATTTAATGATAAGTAAGAATAATTGAGAATCTGTTACTAGCAGCATATTTCATAAGTTAGCCAAGTAGTCAGTGCCCTAACCATATACTTAATAATGCTGAATAGCCATACTGAACACTCTGAGACACTTGATCTAAAGTAATTTGACTTACCGCATATGTTTTATTAATATCATTACTCGACACACTAGTGGACTTCATTTCTGCCGTGCTGTATGACTTCACTGGGGACTTCACGCCAGCAGGAACTGGCACCTTTACTAGAGGGGTGATCATGACTGGAATCTGTTGCTCAGAATCTTCAGCATCTAACTGAAAATGAACCCTGGGACCCTGGAATGAAGTTTTCCACTTTTAAAGTAAAACATTAATACTGACCATTTGCAAGCATCACATTTAACTCTGCTGCAGCTGCTAATTTACTGGGCAACAACATATATGCCAGTAACTAAAGGAAATGTAGCACTCTTAGACACTACTAGGAATCTTGATGTGAAATTTAAAAACAAAGAAAAACTAAGGTATTGACGTCTCATCAAAAGAATAAGGTGAAAATTTGTAACATACAGCTAGCAGCAAATGAGTCCTTAGCTAACGTAGCAGGGTCCAAATATTTGCAGAGGGTAGTAGGTTAAATATTGCAGGATGCTTCCCACATTTCAGTTCACAATCCTTTGTCACTCCATCCCCTACTAAGTACAAACACAAATACATATTAAAATTAACAAAACTATAAATTTACCTTTAGTATTGAATGGAGAACCTAAATCAAGAAGACCTATTTGGATGATATTACTAAAACATGTAATAAATAAATTAGGTGTGAGGGTGTGGACTGAACTCATCTGGCTCAGCATACGTAATTCCAAGTGGCTGTTCTTAAAGCAGCCTGCACACTCTCAGTTAAACTGTGCAATTTTACTATGTGATGTCATACCTGATGAAAAAACTGAGTAAACTGCGCAGTTTTTACAGGCAATAGTGCTGGCCTCAGAACTGTCCTTTCCAGTCATCTTTCACACAGAGAACCATGCAGTTCACTCAGGGAATCCCACAGTTTCCTCAGTTTACTTGCCTACACCATGATGGCATCACCTCAAGGCACATCAGTTTCTAGTAATTCATTCAGCAGATGAGCATCGCATGATATATTCCTTTTCAAATACCACTTCTTACTCCACATTTTACGGTTTTTCTTCTTTTCGGATAACATTATGGCCGATGTGGCTAGCAAACAGCAAACAACAGCCTTATTTTCATCCACCATAGTAACATGCACAAGAAGACGCAGAGAACTGACAAAAAAACTGACAAACCTGATGGGAAACCTGTGCTGCACCAGAGAACATTCAGTCCAGCTTTTTACACAATTAAACTGCACAGTTTAACTTAGAGTGAATGGGGCCCTTAACACAGAAACATACCTGGAGGTTCCATAAAAGCCAGGATACTTCTAGAATAGCAGAGGAATCACAAGATTGAGAAGGACTATGTTTCATAGGGAAAGGTGCTTTTAATCAACTTCTATCTTATTCAGTATGTGTACACTTATGAAGACTCCTGTGGTCTGTAAACCCAACCAAGAATAGTCAATCAGTCAAGCAGGGAGTCCAGAAACCAAGTAATTCCAACTGAGAATGGTTCTGACATGGGTTATTATTGTTATGTATTCCTGGATCTCTTTCAGATGACCAGTACCAAATTTGTTTGAGTGACATGATAATTTTGTATCATACAGAATGCTTCTGTTTTACATCAAGACATTTGGAATGTGTTTTGGGTGTAATACATTGCTGTGGCCATCTAGACTGTATCCGCCATAAATAACCTTATCATAAAATATGAAAAAGACAGTTAAATTTCAACAACAACAACAAAAAAATGTGTGTGATTCCACAAATTTAAGTAAAAATTAAGGTATGCTCAGCTACTCAACCACCTGCTATCCACCACGTCCAAAAAAGTTTAAAATAAAACCTATACAACTTCAACCTGTAAGCTGGAAGTTTATCTTAGATAAGCACAATAATTAAGCTCCTACCTCACACATAATTGATTGTGTGTCTTTTATAAAGACCAATGAATGCTGCTAAGGAAATGGTTTCTCTTTATTTTATAAGTTCCACAAATATCAAGATATGCTATTATGTGTGCATATTATGTCATTTTGTTAAAAACTGTTCTACAGGAGATGGGAGGAAAGAAGATAAACATATGACAGGGGTAACAGAATGGAGGGAAAAGATAAAGGATAACTACTGGTATACGAAATTTCACTGTCATTTCCACTAGTTTCCAGTAATGCAATGAAGACAGAGAAGCAAGAAAACTCTCAATTATAAGAGATGAAAGACTGATCAGTAGTGCAGTGACTGAGCCATGTTCACCTTACCTGTAATATGCTCCCACTGGAACATGACTGCTGAAGTGTGTGTAAGACATTGCCACTGGACTTTGAGTGCTGCAGAGGATGCAAAATGTTGCCACTTGATTTGGACTGATGCAAAGTGTGATGAGATGCTTGCATGTGGTTTAAGTCTCTGTTATTTAATGTTCCAGGAACACTGGCTGCTGACCTGAACAAGAAACTGTTGTTGGAGCTAATGTTTGGTGTGTGCTTAACATTTACAGGAAAAAACGTGTTTACAAGGAGAATTTTATATGAAATGGAGAGAGTGATTTGTCATAGTAACTATGAAAGCTTTCATGCAGACACATGATTATTGAATATTCAAGTTGAGGTCTCAAGCTTGTTACATCGATTAACATAGTCTAATAAAATTGTATAATTTCATAAGTATTAGGTTGATGGCTTCAATCAGCTACAAATATAAAGCAAAATATCTTGAAAACTTTTTTCAACATAGGTTTTGAAAGATAAGTTCTTAGTAGGCCTGAGACCAAATGAAATATATTCCTAGTAACTTGTAAGGTCAGTACAGAATATAGATTCAAAGAATCCTAGATGTAAGAATCAGCTATAACCAATAGAAAAGTACGATTTCTAATTTAAGACATATAAATCAATACAATAAAATATACTTAATTAATTAAAACCGAAAGAGTTAAGAATTAATTAAAGAAGAATTACATGATCAAATATTACGTTATACAAGTTCTCTCCTTATAAAACACACATGCTTCAGAAGATGTAATATTAGATATTCACACAAAAGATATATAAAATTAGAATTCCAGCACTGAATTCAACATTTCTTGTGTAATTCTCCATGTCTCTGTATTTATCATCCTTGGGACTGGATGTGCGGAAAGTTTATTCAAGCAGATGGGTTGGACACTCCTGTACTGTTACTTCAAATATTTTATTCAGAGACATAATGTCTATGTCATTCAGTTTGTTGTTAATGGCAGTCTTCTTGTAAATATGAAGTTTTCCAATCATGTCCAAATAATGGCCTTTACCAAGCAAATGAAGGATACACACAATATCATCAATCTTGCCAAAGGAGTGGCCTGATTCCAAGAGATGCTATAAAAAGTTTGAGTTATTATGGTTGTTCTTAAAGGAGGAAAATGCAGTTTAAGTCTCTGGCCGTCATATTTCTTATTGCAGTTGGGACATGTTAATTGATATACACCACTGGAAAGTTATTTATCACCTTTGTGTGTGCATCGTTTTCCTGTTTGTAAGTCGTGTTCAAGAAAACTGTTGGTTTTAAAGGCTATATTCAAATCAATTTAAAATAATGAGCACTGCTTCTCTTCTTACATATGTGAAAGTAAACCATTTCTGTTTAGTACTGTTATCATAATTGCCATAATCTATGTTCTTGCTTAATTTTCAATTTGTCCTTTAAAACTGTTCATAAAAAATAGATTATTGTTTATGATATTTTGGAAGATTATCCATTCTTTGTTTCTTTCACAGACATTAAATTGATATGTACATAGATGACTGAATACATATTTTCGTTATGTTTATTACTTATCAATATTTTATAAAATTTACTAATTTTTTTTTCTTCTGTAGTAGGCCTGGGTGGGATCTGCACTTAACAGTGTGAAGTCACTGGAATTTATAAAGTCATTTAGTTTATTATGACAGTTGGTAATTTTTAAGATGATAACTGAATTTCCTTTATCAGCTTTAGTAATCACAGTGACAATGTTCTCTTGATTTATGGAATAATTCTTTCCTTATTTTGGGGGGTTTCATTATGATTACATAGATTGTGTTTGTACAAGTGATCAATGTTTTCAGCCACATGCCACCTGAGATTATCTAGTTCAGCTAAGGGGAGGTACCTCATGGCAGCTTCTTATCCAGGTTTTTGGTTTGATATTTAGGTTCCACCTCAAGTCTTTACTTAAAAGGTCCATTTCTTCATTGAAAATTCAATGTTAGTTTGATTCATAACTCTGAGATAAAAGGAAATTTTCTCTTGAGGTTTTGTGGGCTATTTACAAATTTGATTGTTTATCTTTCTCTCTAGTTTTTGATGTCTTATGTCAAAATCGTTTTAGGCTATCAATCATCGCATTCTCAATATGGGATCAGCTATTTCTCCATTCAATAGATAAGTATAAATAAAAACAATATAATTTCTGTTAATAGTTTTGTGGGAGTAGCCCACATGTCCCAAAACGGACCCTGCAGTAACTCACAGTTTGTTTCTTAACAATAAAAATGTTACTTCATCTTCTGTTCTTAAATTCTGGGCTTTCTTCTTTGTAAATTTTGAAGCAGGAGAGGTATTTGAGACTTGAATACTAATAAAGGTCAGAGTAGATTATTTTGGAGACATTTTTTACTAAAAAAAATATTACCATTACTGTCCTAGAATTTTCTCTTGAAGTTCTTCAATAGATGAATGTAAACTTGCCTAGCAACAATAACTGTCATAAAAGTGGAAATAATGAAAGAAGAGAAGGGTAACTACTCACAATTATAAAACTATTTAGTTTGTAGTTGGACTCAGGCATCTCATGCGAGAAGCCAGCAACTGCCTGAGCTATGGAATAGTGTTTGCTATGAAGCATTATCTTGAAATGTGTTGAAAATATACATATTACACACAGTAGGTGTACCTGGAAGTACTCAAGTCTCCTTGTTTCATTGTAAACTCCTTGGCATGAACATTGAGGCGAGGATTTAGGTTTGCAGAAAGTCCATTTTGCGCCACATCAGAACGGACATCTATGAATATATCAAATAAACAGAACTTAAGTGTCCACATTAAACAACACCACTTAATCACTTCCATAAGAACATACTACTCTGGTTATGTAAGAGGAAAAGATATTAATATCAAAGAATAACATGTCCATTGTTCTTGAACGTCTATGCTGCATTCACACAGTTATCAGGTTTCTAATTCTTCAAGTGTCAGAAAAATATCAATGACTCTATTATGTTTACTGCTGGCAGCATATCTATACTTTGTCTGTACTGATTTTAAAAAGCAGTAATTCAGCCAAAGACATGTTACGCTACTGTGATGTACAGGAGGGAAGAAACACATGTATGTACTACTGAGATTAAATGAACAAGCAACAGACTTAAAATCAATTCTTGCAGGCAGCCCCAAAAAAGTATCCAGCTGGGTGCACTGAGTCATTTTGAAGGATGACAATACATCTCTGTTAATGTATTAAAAAACTGAGAAAATATTTTCAACAAAACAGGCATTGTACATACAACACAACAAAGGGGTACATTTGCATAACCACTTTTGCCATGGAAAAGCAATATGGATTAAATATTCTGAGTTAATGTCTGTATTGTTTCCTTATTTATCCGGCAAGCAAATTGCATCTTCTTTGTATAGCATTATAGTGTCATCTGTGGTCTGTCTGGCTGTGCCATATTTTTCCACATTATCTCAAAAATGGCACAATTTTTAGAAAAAACGTTATTGAACATAAAGCGTGTGCTTGATTTTCTATACAACTTCTGTCAGAAACATTTCTCATTCTAAGAAGAATTAAGTGAGATATTATCATAAATGTACAAGGGTCTGCATGTAAAGCACTTGTTAGTCTTGACAGATTTTAAGCAAACTTGAATTTTCTCAACAGTTTTTTAAAAATCCTCACATATCAAATTTCATGAAAATCTGTCCAATGAGAGTGGAGATGTACTATACACACAGAGGCAGACAGGTAGATGGACAAACCTGAAGAAGCTAATTGTCATTTTTCTCAATTTTGTGAATGTGCCTAAAAATTTCAGCAAAATTTTGAACCTTCCTTTAAAATGACATTATGAACATATATTGTTTCCTATACTGTACATATGTAGTTGACAGGGATGGTATTGCTAACATCAGAAAAAAATATATTATGTATTTTTTTTAAACATCTCCAGCTTTTTATATATTTGTTGACTTTAATTAGGATCAGTTGGCTACAAGAATGATTGATGTATATTTTCTTCAAGCCTGAGCAATTCTGAAGAGAAGCGATTACCACTTTACTGAAGAGTGACATTTATGTTAGAAACTGTACATCGTGTCCCCAAAGACCTTTACACAACTATAAAATAATTTATTTAAAAAAAAAGTACTTCTTGGTACATAGTTTATAGAAGCAGAGGCAAATGAATGGGTTGCTATGCTACTATGAGGGATAAGGAAATTTTGTCCAATACAATGTACTGCCTTGATCTCTTTTGTGTCAAATTTGAATTCCAAGTTTCGAATGTGGTGTGCAAGAAAAGAGTTCAACACAGTCTTTCTCAGTAAAATAACAGAGATTTCAAGTTCTCATTGTACAACTTCAGTAATTAGGAAAGAGCACATGTATCGTAACCGGGATAACTCAGTCGGTATAGCGAATCAATACGAGCTGGACGGTCCGGGGATCGAATCCCAGTGGGGGGCGAGACCTTCTGCACCCATCCAGACGGAACCTGGGGCCCACCCAGCCTCCTATACAATGGGTACCGAGTCTTTCCCGGGGGTAAAGCGGCCGGGGCGTGGCGCTGACCATCCACCCCCATCTAGCACTGAAGTTAAGGAAAGGGTACAGCTATACCTCTATTCCCCCTCTGGGCCTTCGTGGCCTGTTCAAGGGTGAACTTTACCTTTACCTTTACCTTCAACATGTGTATCATTCAACTTACATAAATCTGATTTTTACAAATTTTGCATTATGATATTGTTTTGTGTGAGTTTTTGCTTGATTTTTCACCAAAACCTAAAATTAAAGAAATTATTCATCTGAAACATAAAATGATAAAACCATAATTGACTAACATGAATCATACTAAAGTTAACTGAATTAGATATTTGTCATAAAAATTAAATCCGCTAAAACCAAAAAAGTAGAACAGATTTCAAGGTACAGGACCACTATTGAAAACAAAGCTGATGCATAAAGTGGACATGTATAGCCAACAAATGTATGGTGCAAATGAACAAGAGACATTTAAAAATCACAATTATTAGGAAACTTGTGTACAACATTTCTGACTAGTTGAAAGACTAGAGTTCATACAAAAGAATGTCAACAGATACAGGGTAAAGAGGTAAAGTTAAAGTTTACTCTGTCCACACCATGAAATCATATAGTGTGAATACAGGAGAAAACACCTCTTCAGAGTGAAATACACAGTAACAATAAAAATGTGTCTTAACAAAAAGAGCTGATAAACTAATTATCTAGCAGCTTCAGATATAAGTACAGTCAAACATGTAATCACCACTGTCAGTCAGTACCAATGGTTCATCATCTGTGATTGGTGGTATATTGAAAGCTGGGAAAACAAACATCTTGAAGACAAACTTTTATATTTTATGCGTATTGGACCGTGCATCATCTTGGTATTTGAATAAAGGTTGACCAACTAGATGACACTTGCTTTATTATATATTGCTCAACATGTTTCAGACGTTAATACGTCCATCTTCAGGAGCT
>Ga0123352_10000943_pt1 | contig 37352 bp, 24 predicted proteins | sample TergutLab28metaG_FD_89700 | JGI IMG/M metagenome (GOLD analysis project Ga0123352, IMG submission 89700) | Labiotermes labralis P1 segment gut microbial communities from Petit-Saut dam, French Guiana - Lab288 P1 | ecosystem: Host-associated > Arthropoda: Insects > Digestive system > Gut ... | reverse complement strand
ACTGCACACACAAATCAGCGTGCATAGAATTATACTGCACACACAAATCAGCGTGCATAGAATTACACTGCACACACAAATCAGCGTGCATAGAATTATACTGCACACACAAATCAGCGTGCATAGAATTATACTGCACACACAAATCAGCGTGCATAAAATTCGCATGACTACTTTCGTTTAACTTTGAATAAAAATAAGGTAAGCTTACATTGCAGAAATATATAATGCATCACGGAGAGACTTGAAAACATATGAGATAAATTATTTTCTTATTTCTAACTCCTTTTCTTCCTTACTTAACATATAAAGTCCCACAACCAGTCAGATGTGCCAAAACTTCCATGGGTAAAATTCAATTACCTGCCTTTGAAGTTTCTGGATTGAGATCGTAAACATGTGACAGTGTGCTCTACAATGTTTAATATACTTCACACGTCATCAAGAATGATATTCTCGAAATTTATCAAAAATTCTAAAGAATAAAATCTACAAAACTTTGTTATTGTCCGTGACGTGGTTCTGGAATTTGTCTGTCGCTGCCAAGGAAGAACACAGACTGGGTGTCTGAGAACAGGGTGCTAAGAAGGTAATTCGGACATAACACAAAGAAGACCTCGTTATTTACATTCTGCAAAAACCATAATTCGCTACGTAAAATCACACAGAATTAGGTGGAACGTACATGTAATAAGCGTTAGAAATATACAAAATTCTAAACAGGTGTTTAGCCGACAAACCTGAAAAGACGAAAAGACGAGGTAGGACTGAATGGAAGGAAAATATTTAAAACAATCTCAAAAGACTCAGTGTGCCGACTTGAGTCTACTGTTTGAGATTTGAGGTTTATGTTGATTTAAGTGTTCTGTAATTCAATGCCGTGTAGATTGGCATAAAAACACTGACGTTTGAAAGAGCTTGTTTCCTCTCCATCTTTAGTGTCTAAGACTTCCGACTTTGAATCTTGAACTATGTGGCATATGATAGATTATATGGATGGCCTTTGTAAACAAGGCAGTGTAAAGTCGATTTCGAAAGCTGGGAAATTTACGAAGAGACAAAATATCTCTCTCTACAACATGACTCAACAACACGAATTGTTATAATTCGTGCGTACTTTTTCGATGATAATGTTACTGGTTTTAATAGAGCTATTTGATTTGGTTTTGAATAAACATGACTTTCAGATGATGAGACCATTCGGCTTGTCATGTAGCTCGAAAACTATATTAAGGTTTTGACGTTTTGTTGGCCGTGCATCTCAGTATATTTATCTCAGTATTTAACCAACTTGATGCACAAAATTTGTTTCACAGAAAGTTTTATTTCATGCCTTTACATGTTTCGAGTACATGTGCTCGAAACATGTACAGGCATGAAATAAACTTATTTAAAACAAAAATTTTGTGCATGAAGTTGGTTAAATACTGAGATAAATATATTCAGGTGGCTGATAGGGTAGACAATGCACAAAAACGAGGATTTTAAAAAAAACTGAATTTACGCTCTGTTGCGGACACGGTCAACTTAGGCTGCAGAAATTAAATAAAAACTGTCTGTGACTCATCTACATACATTTCATATGCTGCGTATAAAGTTTTGATGTATGTGACCTTGATCTTAAGGCCATACTTTCACAACTTACTCCATTCCCTTAGTTCATGGCTACATCAAAGAAGCAAAAGCGTTATTTATTAGCATAATGAAGAAAGCAGCAAAGCCGGAGGGAGAACTTACTGCATTGTTACCGCCTCGTTAATGGGAGGGAGATCAATATTGTAAAGATCTCTTTAAATTCTTCTCCATTTGTGACAGATTCTGAAATTCAAAGTTACAATTTCATATTCAACTACAGAGGCGTAATAAGACTTTATACTCAACGTTGATGGTACTAACTAATTAACTACAGGGATCAGAATTCTCCTTGACGAACTAGTCAGCTACTCAAGAAATTCGTCGCATATTTATGGAATAAAGCTCTTTACAACAGCTCAGAAAGATACTTTTCCTTATGTTTAGCCAGATATCCTAAAGGTAATTCTCATACTACCATCCCACTTCTCCAAGATTTATGTTACAATGACACCCCCATCTATGCCTAGGTTCTTAAGTATTTTCCTTAAACTCAAATTTAAAACATACTTGAATTATAATTTAATGAATACGACTTGCACGTTTCGTAGCACATCCCAGAGTACAGCTAAATATTACAGCAACTAGAAGCATGTAAATGAAGATTCAGTTAGTGCCTCAGAGTGAACAACTTGTCCTTCGATTAGAAAGACCATATATTTGCAGTCGTATAAGGAAATGTAAGTTGTTTAATGTAAAAATTACAAGTTGTACATAAACACAAGGTGTGAGCAAAATGCGGAGGTAGCTGGTGTTAAGACTGGTCACACACGTGGCTGTCACTGGGATAGAAGCAGTTCAGCACCGACCAGTGACAAGCTCAAAAGTACGACGGGTGTGAGCAAACCTCCAACTCATTGGAAGGCTTCAACATAAAGGTATTTCGGATATAAACACGTCCCTTTGATAAAAAAAAAATAGAACCTCATAGTCTTTTAGCTGGTGAAAAAATTCCCGTCTTCAATGAAAATCGAAGTTTCAAGACCATATTGAAAAGAACCTGCCACTCCATATTATTCTGATTCGCGTTCTCATCGTCACAGTCTACTTCAGCACCAATTTTGGAATGTCTCCCATCTACGTCTTGTTCCTCTACGTCATACTTTCCATTCAGGTTTTCAGACTATAAATTATTAGCCTTTCTCACATTCCGCGCCAGTTTTATATATCCCATCCGTTCTGGTTAAAACAATCGCCCTAAAGTTATTAGAGAAAGGAAACCTGCTATCTAACCCTCTCCAGTCCCCTTTTTTCTGTTTGTCTCTCTCTATTTCTCTCTAGTAGGAACAGATTCTCCCCTCAGCACTCTCACTCATCAGTACTCCCAAACCAAAAACAATACAAGACCACAATAACTTTGTATTACCTAATATGTCCCTTCGATCTAGAACGACAGAGACGTGACTAAAGCGTATATGGCAATATTTCTGGCCAAAATGCACAGACATTTTGAAACTTCCTAAAATATGACCGTCTAATATGAAAACAAGACAAAAAAAAGCACTGTACTGAAACATTAGAGAGAAACGCAGTAATCGTTGTTAACATGGAAACCAAGATAAAAAGTACTGTCTGTGTCTGATACCGTACAAGACCACGACCTGCGCTTTCGGGTTTATGGTATTTCGTGATCCACAATCCAGATTGTAAGTTCAGATGCGTGACTGCAGACTAATATATTTGCATTATTTGCATTTCGGTAGTTACTGGCAGAAGCATTTCATTTCATTTGTAATTCCCAGAGCCGGAAATATCGACCGTTCGATCGAGAGAAAGAATGGATGTGGTCACACCCACTGTCAATATATTCAGATGACGTTTCCACTAGGATGTATTAAAACTCGTGGCATTAAAAGTTGTAAATTAAAGAGTGGGGAGTGAGAAAGGTTGAGGTGGTGAAAAGCAGGATGTTATAGTATGTTGCAGAAGGAGGAAGTTAGGTATGTGGATTGAATTGTGGACTTGAAGGGCTGATTTTATTAAAACTTTTTTAAGATGGTTGGAGAATTATGTTTCTGTGAAAATGTTGAGTTTAATATTGCGAGGGCTGCATGAGGAATACTCAGTGCAACGAGTAATTTCCAAAAGAATATGTAACAGACACAGTAAGTACATTCAGTAAACATCCAATGAAGAAATTCCTTTAGGACAGCAGGTTTACGTGTTCTAGCTTCAAATATTCTAATGATTCAGCTGGTCAAAATTTTCTTAGCTTTCATTAAATTCTATGAGTTTGCCGCAGTGGAAACACTCCTCAACTAGAAACTAATGTAACTCATTTTTTCATTTTCGTTGTTACACCGTGCATGTTGTTGAGTTACTCAATTATTATACCAACTACTGCACATATATAAAATTTATCAAATTTACACATTAAAACATTAAAAACACTCCGACATGTTTCGGTCCTAGGACCATCATCAGGGAGCCACATCGTCCTTGCTAAAGTCACACTCTTCGCAACATAACATTACATAACACGGCATGCTGCCACAATACCCAAATGGTACAGCGAAATTAATGTGACTTTTTATAGTGTGACTTTAGCAAGGACGATATGGATCCCTGATGATGGTCCTAGGACCGAAACATGTCGGAGTGTTTTTAATCTTTTAATGTGTAAATTTTATAAATTTTATATATGTGCAGTAGTTGGTATACTAATTGAGTAATGTAACCCACTTTAGTCCTAAACACTCTTTCAGTCCTCATTCATCTACTCTAACTTAAATACTAACATTCTGCCTACTGACGACATCTCAATTTGCCTTAATGCATTCCTCTAACATTATCTGATGAAAAGCACAAATTTAAAAACTTTGTTAATTCTGTATTTTACCCAGACATTTCCTTGTTTCTTACAGCCTAGAATTCTTTTCCTTTCCCATTCACTTCTATTCAGTAATTTCGCTTTAGTAGAATACCAAGGTTCAGCCACGTAATCATCATCTAAGCCTATGATGATGTCTGACGTACCACTTAAGTACATGAATTTTACAGCACTACCCTATTTCGTCTTTGAGCTATGTAACAACGTCTGGAAGCAATCGTTGAGACATTAAGTATGCATCGATTGCGATAATTTATAAACAGCTCTGTGATTACAGGTTACTGGAATAGGAGGACAGACTATTAAATAAACGGACTGGTTCTCTAAAAAGAGATGTCACTAACCTTCCGTGACAATATTCACCTTCATATTAGTGGAATGCGAGGTCAGACAAATAACCGGACTAGTTCTTTAAAAGATGTCACCAAACGTCCGTGACAAGGTTCACTTAAAAATTACTGGAATAGAAGGCCAAAGCAATAAAAGGACTGGTTCTCGAAAAAGAGACGATACTGAACTTTCGCGGCTATGTTCACTTTCATTTTATTGGAATCGGAGGCCAGACAATTAAAAGACCGGACGGGTTTTCCAAAAAAGATGTCACTGAACTTTCGTGACAATGTTAACTGTCATGTTACTGGAATCGGAGGCCAGACCAAAAACCAGACTGGTTCGCCAAAGAGAGGTGTCACTGAACTTTCGCGACAATGACACAAAGCCGTAGCGTGTATATATCTATATATACATACAGTCATGAACACAAGAATATTACAATTGGTAGCAATATATAAGATACAACTACATGTTTCGGCCCTGTATGTAGGCCATCATCATATTGTCCAAAGAACCTATTAAGTGACTATACAATATGTATGGTAATTTTGGAAGGGAGACAAGATCTCGTCTTACATCATAAATCGTGGGACTAGTAAAAGTTGTCAGCATTTATATTGATGCGTAGTTCCTCATGTAAAATGCAGAGGTATTCATCTTATGATCCTAGCATGCGATTAACTAAACATACTAAGGAGTTACATCACGTGTGAACTTCTTATAAACCTAACATGCAAATTAGGTAGTAAAACCATCGTACTAAGGTGTTTCATCAAGTGCAAACTTCAGTATTTGTGAAAAACACAATATATTACATATGTTATAGGTGCGTAGTGTCGTAGCTATGTAATAATAATAATAGTTCTTGAATTGTGGGGTGCGTAGTTCTTTGTCTAGGCATGCTATTGTTTCCTGTATTCTTATCTTGATTTCGCGACAATGTCCGCCCTCATAATACTCACCTGCTGGCTACTTACACTCACGTTAACGCTTCTTTCACTTCTGTCAAAATGTTTGTAAATCATGTCCTGAAAATCAGAGTCCAAAATGAAAAAATTCTGAAACATATATGCATCACAGGGAGAAAAAAATAAGTTAGTTCTGTGAATGTTTGCATCACTTATTTCGTTTGTTAGAGAATCGATTCAATATAAATGGCACCAGGAAGGACTCTTTGACATGAAGCAAAATGAAATTGTCCGGCAATACTTTGGTCCAATTCGACAAACACCAAGCACAAAGTTTCCGGTACTGGAAGGCATAATTAAGGCGGACTCTTTAGTTTTCAAACCAGACCCTAAGCAGATAATTTCTCTCGCGTCAAAAATGCAGATTGACTTGGTTTAAAACTCGGACTTTTACGTTCTCCTTTATTGCGGTGTTAAATGCTTTGCGATTCCGTATTGGAGACTTCGACATTTTTAGGGTCGCAATGGAATTCCAAAATGCCATCAGTCATTACACATTTTCAAGAAGTGAGGACCTTGCCACGATCTGCCTGGAAATGGCCGAAGGAATGCATTTTCACATGTCGTTTGACAAGCACAATAGACGCCTATTGCAACAGCAAATGAACTGTGGCCCAACGGCTGTCTTAGGCAATAATACTGGATCATGGAATACGACGGCTTAACAAGCTGTAATTCTTCATCTGCTGCAAAATTGTTAGTGTATTCCATACCGCAGGCTATCCGATCTCTGCTGTAAATAAAGCCTTAAAACAAAAAATAATCGCACAAACAGAACACGTTATTTACACGAAAATCGTGAGAATCCCACAACGTCTTCTTAAAACTTATGTAGAATATTCGGGTCGCCGATACAGTGAGTATGGAATTTTAATACGTTCCATATTCCGTCCCTTGTATATTCTGTATCAAGAACCAACAAAATGCACTTAATTACACTGGCGTATTTTTATTGTAATATTTTCACCTACATGTTTCGGCCGGTAATCCGGCCATCTTCGGGGTAACATTTCTGTTACAAAAATACAGTGTGATCAAACGTGTCAAATTACTCCACAGTATTTAAATACTTATGACTATTGGCTGGAATGTTCTATACGAAGATAGTATAAAATGATATAAAACAGAATAAGATAGAGATTAAAAATTTCAAAAGTTAAAATTACGTAACGTTTTGGAGTGATATGTACAGTCGGTAAGTGTGGTGGGTTTTAGTCCTGTAATAAAAATAATATTTTATCTTTATCAATTCCAATCAAATTTTTGAATTCTTGCATTAAGCTACAACGTACAGCAGCGCCACGCAGACACATTACTTACCACAAAACCCCTCCCAAACACTCCACTCCAGTTCGGGACAGTGCATCGGCCACACAAGCACCACGTACTCCGGTACGTACGTCGCCAACTGCTACCATTTCATCTTTCCCAGCATCAGTTATTTAGTAACTAGTAACATATTAGCATAATCTTATATATAATGTTATTTTTATTACAGTATTAAAACCCACTACACTTACTGATTGTACAAACCACTCAAAAATTTTATATAATTTTTATCTTTTGACACAATGTATATTTCATTCAATATTATACCATTTTAAACTACGTGTATCATCCTACATACAATTTTTACTAATAATAATAAGGATTTCAATACTGTGGAGTAATTTGACAGATCCGATCACACTGTATTCTTGTAACAGATGTTACCCTTAAGATGGTCATATTACCGGCCGAAACATGTAGGTGAAAATACCACAATAAAAAATATGTGTACACTAGTGTAATTGAGTGCATTTGGTGGTTATGGATTTAGATATGAATATGAAATATTTGGGTCCCCAAGATAGTGCATGTAGGAAGGGTGACGAAAGTTACAAAATAAAGGGCTTAACAAAGTACACTTTTTACCTAATATTATTAGAGTGATCGAATCAAGAAAATAAGAGCAGCTGAATTATCTAGTATCAGTGAGATACGAAATATAAACAAGACTTAAGTTTGAAAGCCACCGCCAAGCACCAACCTGAAGACCGGGATTAGATGGAGGAATAATATTAATATAGATTTGGATATAACTAATTAATTTTTCGTTCATTTTGTTGCAGTCCTATAGAATGATCATAGCATTCCTTCTGTCAACATGGGGCAGTTAATAAAATCAGTCACATCAGCCTTCCCTCTGTCAACACAAGACCGCTAACAGTCTACCCTGTGTCAATATAAGACCGCTATCATCAGCCTTCCCTGTGTCAAAACGAGACGGCTATCATGAGTCTTCCACCTCTCAACGTGATACCGCTAATAAAATCAGTCTCATCAGCCTTCCCTCCGTCAGCATGAAACCGCCATCATCATCATCCTTCCCTCTCTCAACACGAAGCGGCCATCTTAATTTTTCCGTATGTCAGTATGAGACCGCTGTCATCAGCCTTCCCTCTGTCAACACGAGACGGCTATTACGAGCAGTCCCTCTCCCAGCATGACACTCCTAATAAAATCAGTCTCATCAGCCTTCCCGCTGTCAACAAAAGAGAGCTATCATCAATTTTACCCCTGTCAAAATGAGACCGCTATTATCAGCCTCCCTCTGTCAACAAGAGACCGATGTCATCAGCCTTTCCTCTGTCAACATGAGACAACTATGATCAGCCTTCCCTCTGTCAACAAGGGACGGCTATCATCAGCCTTCCCTCTGTCAACATGACATCACTAACAAAATCACAACCATCAGATGATCCCTGTCAACATGAGATCCCTAGCGATGTCAGCATCAGAGCTCAAATCCAAATCTCCATGTATCCCCAAAACCTGTCTGCAGCTTTTTGTCTCATTTTTGTGAATCCGTTCTCGCCTATTGCCGACATTTGTAACTGCCAATTACGACTATCCGTCCCCTCTGATATGCAATCAATAACAATCACTCTGACGATCTTCAGCACCACCCTAATTAGACCTGCTGGTGTATGCAGCACTGAAATTAATACACCGATGCTCATGAAATACGCAGCCCCTACATTCTGTGTTCTGAGCTTCCGATTCTCCAAGCGGTCAATTATTTATGATAATTCTAACAGTATCTGCAACAAGCACTGCATGTTCAGATTCGATTACACAAGCAGTCAAAGATTTGTGACAATTCTAATAGAATATTATGGCGCACATTTAATGCCTAGATTAAGTTAAACTGTGTTTAATCGGGAGCTGCCATTCTGTCTCCGTGAAAGTTATATCGTCTAAAGACTAGACGGGAAATTGTAACCAGGGAAGTGACGTTAAATGTGGATGTTGGCATCACTCAACTTAAGAATATGTTAGATGTAACAAGGGCCGTATTCATTTAACATGTACCTGTAGACGGTATAGCTACTCGCTACGGGCTGGATGGTCCGGGGCTTCAGTACCGGTGGGGGCAAGAAATTATCTTCTCCACACCCGTGCAGACCGATTCTGGAACTCACCCGGCCTTCTGTGCAGTAATAACAGAGGATCTTTCATGGGCTGAAGCGGACGGAGTGTTGCTTTAAGTACGTACCCCCAATGTAGCATTGAGTTTAAAAATGGATAGAGCTATACATCTTCTCACCTTCTATACCTTAATGGCACGATAGAGGGTGACTGTTACCTTACATTTACTAGCATTGAACTGTACCAGTATTAAGCTGGGTCTACACTTGTAACGTTACCACGTAACGTTACAAGTGTGGACCCAACTTAATACTGGTACAGTCAGGGTTTAGACTTGCACTGTCGATATTTCTAATTATCGCATCTTCGGTAGAAATTAGCTTATAGAATAAGCAGATCGTGTGAAAATTGAGATTCTCAAGGAAGTAAATGTGAACGTAATTATCTTCCGGGAGACGAAACCATGTAGACTTGTAGTGTAGGTAGAGGGTTCCTCGAAATAGCTGGTGCATATCTACGATTCACAGATAATTTCAGATCACTTGGAGACAGGAGGTAATGAAGTATCGGCGGGTGAATTTTGAATAGAACTCCGACATGTCAGATAATGCGATATTTCTGTAGAAACCAAAAGGCAATGATGTCAATATCAGACTTTCCATTGGCATTTTATGGCATTAATGGCAATATTACATTTTCTATTGGCTTCGTATGACACTGATGTCAATACAGAAGTTAAAGCTTTGCTTTAACCTTCCTGATGACATTTCTAAAACAAAGTTGGCAAACGATGACAGGAAAACATTACATTATGCATTTATTTAATTACGTTTGTGTAAATAATGCCTAAACAGGAAAGCTAAGTAATGAAATGGACTGAACCTAATTATGGATCAGTTTCCTATTGAGAAAGACGCGATTTTTAGGCGCGTTCGCAAAATTGCGAAAAGCGATTATCAGCTTTGTCATGTCTGTTCCTCTGTCCGCCTGTCTGTCTGTCTGTCTGTCGTTATTCATGGAACAACTCGGTTCCCACTTGGCGGATTTTCCTGAAATTTTATATTTGAGAATTTTTCGGAAATCTGTCAAGAATATTCAAGTTTCGTTAAAATCGGACAAGACTAAAGGTTACTTTACATGAAGTCCAATATACGTTTTCTATCATATCTCGCTCATTTCTTCTTAGAATAAAAAATGATTCAGTCAAAAGTTGTAGAGAAAACCAAAACACATTTTATGTTCAGTAACTTTTTTTCCGAAAATCGTGATGCTTATGAGAAAACGTGGAAAAATATTGTAGAGCGGGGCAGGACGCAGGTGGCAATATGGTTCATGCACATCACATGTTGGATACCAAAGGCTACAAATACACACATTCAGGTTTTGTAATATTCAATGCTTTTCCACAGCAACAACATTTGCACTAACGTGTCTCAGTGCTACGTTATATGTACACTGCCCGTCTCGTATTATATTCACATTACCAGAAAAGCTCTTATCCGTTTTAAACCCACCCTGTCAAAACACTAACTTTACTTTTACCAATATCCAGCAATTTCACTGAACTAAATCTATATGCCCTGACCAGACCAGTTCCTTATCACTGTTAGTTTCATAAGTACATGACCAGTGTTAACGCAAAATATGGGAAACTTACATTGGAATAACTGTGAAGCAGCATTCAATATGTGTATCTCCTACACACATGTCACACCCCCAGTTAATCCCCCAACAAGAACGACGACCATATTGTGTCACGTTCCCATAACTTTGTTTCGGTACTCAAACTGAAGACTTCCTACCAGCCAACACATCCTGTCATAGTGTACTAACTTTAACAGACTTCATTCCTGTAAATATACAATTATAACTACAGGCACAGAATCTGGCACTGCATAAAATACAGCACGTAGAGATGGATTATTTCTTTCTACCCCAGACCTTTATTATTTATTGTTGCATGATCACATAAAATTTGAAAATAAACATCGTCAAACCCCCGCTTCAAGCTGTGGTTTATTAAATAAAGATAAAAATCTTGTCATAAACTTAAGGTTTATTTTAACGGAGGTTATATCCGATCTACGTTACATGTGTGACATATGATCAATATGCGCGCTGCAACCTGGTGGCCAGCATGGTTGATGTAATGACTAGCACGCCTCATGTCTATCCTGAGAGCTAGCATCAGTCTCTCCTCTTTGTGTATTAGGTGAATGCTAAACTAATAAACAGAAAGGCAGCTTGCTTATTAATTCACACCGTATCACTGCTGTCACTGCCACTGGAGGAATAAAGGCCTCAGGAAACGAGGACTACACAGTGAAGCGAAAGAACGTATCCGGTACATAAACGTGACTTTAAAAGTACACAAAAATTAGTGAAAATGGAGGCAAACAAGGATAGAAAATTTAGTATATTTTCATTCTGAGAGGCTGATAAGGACAGTTACAAATCAAAATTATATGTATGAAGATACTTCTATGAGATTCAAATCGGGAAATTCCAGCTATATTCAATTCACAATATTTTATCCTCCCGGAATAAAATAAACACTGAAACAAAACTTCACGTATTATTTTTACGGACCAGTGACATAGCGTGCAGGTGTAGTGTAAGTGTAATTTCAACTGCCTATCGCAGGCCACGCAGTGAAATAAATAAATATGGCGTTGCATGATTCAAACGGAAAATTGAAAATTCAAAGTCAATTGACCGAAGTATTTGGCAGAGAAAGAGGCTGGAGATAAGGTGATGCACTGTCTACAGCAATGTCCAATATTGCACTAGAGGAGGAGATGAGGAATATAAAGACCAATCTGAATGGAACAATTTTTATCAGAACGAGACAATATGTAGCACATAGCGATGATGTGGTGATACTTGGACGATCGCTGAGAGCGAGAGAAAAAGTAGTAACACAGATTAAAGAAGCTGCAGTAAGCACTGGATTGGTGATTAGCGAAAGCAAAATAAAGTATATGAAAATAAACATATATATAAAAGAATCAGAAAAAGATCTGATAATGAACGGACAAGAATTTTAGAATTTTGACGTTTTGCTGACCGTGCATTTCAGTGCATTTTTCTCAGTAAATAACCAACTTGATGCACTAACGTTTTGCTTTACAATAAGTTTATTTCATGCCTCTACATGTTTCGAGCACATGTGCTCATCATCAGGAGGTCAAAATTGCATTATACAGCCTCTGTTATCATCACACCTACAGGTGTGATGACACCAGAGGCTGTATAATGCAATTTTGACCTCCTGATGATGAGCACATGTGCTCGAAACATGTAGAGGCATGAAATAAACTTACTGTAAAGCAAACATTTTTTGCATTAAGTTGATTAATCACTGAGATAAGTATTTTAGAAGTTTGGGTGCTTTAATACATTTAAAAAATTTAATAAATTATTTAAAAAATCAAGGATTGCTGTGTGTAATAGACGTTTTTATAGTCTAAGACAAATATTTAAGTCTAGAGCCATGAGCAAAGCAGTTAAAATTAATATATACAAAACGATGGCCGAACCAGTTGCAGTGCAGGGAGGGAAAAAAAGGGCTGTTAGTGAGATGGACATTACGAGATTGGGTAAATGGGAGAGGAAAATGTTAAGAAGGATACATAAAGCAAGGAATATGGAGAGTGAGAACTGATCAGGAATTGAGGGAGCTATAAAAAGAGCTAAGCATAGTAACAAATAACAAAAAGAAGAGATTGGATTGCACTGTACACGTAGAAAGAATGGATCAGGGAAGGGGAGTTAAGAAAATATTTGAGAGTAAACTGGAGGTAAGTAGAAAGGGGGAAGACCTACATTCAGACGGCTGGAAGACGCAGGAAGATCGACGGGAGTTGAAGGTTAAGAGATGGAGACAGAAGGCAGTAGATAGTGAAGAATAAGCATCGTAATTAGGGAAGCCAAGGCTCTGAGAGGGCCGTAGGGCCAAGGAGTAAGTAAGTCAGTCAATCAGTCAGTCAGTATTTATTGCAGGCTACGTCCTAATTTATAGCTCTAACAGCACAACGAATGAAATGTCATTTGCAGAAACAATGATGGGAACTGCGAGATTTCAGGCTCTCACCGCGATATCACTGAAAGTTTAGGTGTTAAGGGAAGTGAGGTCTTGGTGACTGGTAAATATTTACTGATGTCTCGAAGGATCGCAGTGAGAATGTCCCCAGGGTGCAGAATTCCAAGAAAGGCACACTATTTTTGGGCTACTTGATCCTGAAGATGAGGATATTACGCACCTCCGAAACGTCGGTAATATTCACCAGTTCACATGGCGTAACATCCAAGAAGATGTTATTCTTAAGAGATAAAAATAAAAATGTTGCTTTTTCGTGTGTGTGTGTGTGTGTTTGTGCTTGTCAGTTTGTGTGTTTGTGTGTGTCCTTATAAAACCTGACGTATCTAGCTCCCTTGGTCTGTCAACTTTTAGACTTGCAGGAATTTTATTGCACAACAGCAGCCGTTGGATCGCCAGAGTTAACAGCACCGACAGAAGTAACACAACCTATGCATCATCCTAACAGACTCCACCCCAAGAAATGTCGGGAAGGTCAGATAACGCCGAAGATTTGTTAGTACATCTGGTAAGGTCTGATATTTGATAACATGTATCATAAGGCACAACAAAATTAACAAAAGAGAACACAAATTTCATGGTTTCCAACAAACGCGTTTTGCACGTATTCAAACTGTTCTTCCCTGCAGCATGATATTCTAATCTAATTAAGTTACGTCCCTAATGTGAGTAAACGATTGGTTTGTGGAGGTTTAAGCTGTTTTAGTTTGAATGTGTCTTCTAACCAGTCACGAAATGGAAGCGGCGTTAATATTCAGCAGTCTCACTGTGGAGATAACTTCACTGCCATTTCAGACTTTCTATATCTCTCAAACACATCCCTGAACTGGAATGATCAAGAAACTACCGTACGTGAAATTTATCAGCTAAGTTCATGAATTGTCCACTGTCGCTGTACCTCGTATTTAACATGAGGGTGACACCAACATGACATAACAGGAGATAACAAGTTCACAATTTTCACTTTTAATCAGGGATTTAGAATAGGCACTAACTCATCTTGTTGGGTCCACTTTACAAGCTGGAGAGAATAAATTAGGAATATTCGTTTATAAATGGGGGCACAAGCGTCCATTTTCTGTAGGATGTAAAATTATCTGCCAGAAGTAGAAGCTTTCTTATAAGTATTTATAATTAAAGAGTGTACTTCACAAATATCACAGTTTTTGTTTTAAGCATAGGCTACTGTCATTTCCACTCGTAGTTCTTCAGGTAACGGAACAACGTGAACGTGGCACGAACATCATATAATTGAAAGCATGCCTCTTTTTAATGCCTATAAAAGCAGAAAGAATCTGATTTTCTAAGATAGAAGCAAGAATGGTACATTTAATGTAGCAATAGCAAATTAATGTTGAACTTCAGGTTGCAGACAACATTAAAAAAGTAAGAAAGCCAGTGTAATTCCATTCCACTCTAAAGGGAAAGAACATCTCGCAATTCGTAGCTTTTATTTGGTTCATTGTAACATCACGAATCTTAGAGTTTATGTCAGATAGTTTTCAAGTACTGGAAATTTACAGTGATGGTGAAATGTAAAGATTCCTCTGTGCATTACATGAAAGCGTATGCATAGTCGAGATAGAGCTTCGCTGATTTTTGACCTCAGAACAGACAAAGACCAACGATCAGCTATAAGCATCGGCCGTTTTGTGACTGGGAAATCACCCCCACACCCCTTTACCTATTTAATATGATGTTCAGTGGGCACCAGAAGCGGTCTGGGCGCTCTGGAGGGGAGAAAAAGAATTTTACCCTTGCCGGAAATAGAACCAAAATTCCTTAGTCGTCCAGCCCGTAGCCAGATTAATTACCGACCACATATTGCTAAGACGGACACCTGTTTAAATTATTTCCAATTTCCTTTGGTTCATCAAAGAAAGAGTGCAAGGAACTTGTCGTTCTGCATGTTTATATTTTTGATATAATATTTTTACGCACGAAAAAGAACTGTTTTTGTCCAGCTGTCAAGAAAGATGCAGTAGCTCTTTCGAGAAAAGGCTCCCTGTACTTCTCTTAAGGGACGCCCGGTCTATCGAATTTTGTCAGGTAATTTACGACTGTAAGTTCACAAAACGATGTAAAGGCACCATGAAACATACATCATGTACTCAAACATACTGCGTCACAATCTTTATTAAAACTTTACGGACTTACTTTCGTGTAAGTTATACATAAAATTTCAGTTCCCAGGCTACAGAGAGCGCACTGCACATCAAGTGGACAGACGAGCAATTTAATGCAGTGTAGGGAGGTTACCGGTGATTATTTGAAGATTCTGGTAACAACAATATGATCACAGTACTTATGAATCTAAAACGTGTAATGTATTATAAACATTGGTCCGAAAATAGAGTTCATAATGCAAGTCTTCATTACCCCGACACTGACCCAACACTCTACAAAGAGTAAGAGATGCAGTAAATCACACTACATCATGTTTCGTTAAGCCTCACTTTTATTTTACTTGGACGACGATTCAGGGCATCTGCATGTCTTCAAAGTTTATTAAAAGTTTATTATGTTCTTTCCCCTCAATTACGCAGTGTAAATGTTGAATGTCTTCCACAAAGTAATCAAGATTGTTCCTTCCCCTCCATGCCTACTGTACAAACTACAGACTCGTTATGCAATCAGCCGCAGCAAATAAATACGATCTAAGGTGAGGCTCAGAGTACCGTCTACGTGAATTTCTTGAATTAAGGTGAAGCTTGACTCCTCAGTTGACATAGCAACTCTCGTGTGCTTACAAGAAAAGGCGAAATTATAAATGCTAACCTATTCACAACCCACTTGGAGCAGTATTTTGTACAGTCTTCTGCAGTTTATGAATTTTAATGTCGACGTAATTATTATTCTGCTACTTTTAATAAGACATGACAAATGTTACAAAAGTAATGAGAAGTCGTGGAGTTGCAGGCGTTTAGGAAGGAAGATAAATGTGATGATACACAAGCTGGTCATATACCATGACGGCATAACATAAAAAGTTAAAAAAAATGAACGACACGGAACAGAATCCTTCTTGCGAATCTGACACTACTCAGCACATCAAGAAATTATCCATCTTAGGCTACAGCCTATGGAATCTGAAGATTTGTCACCGTGTTCACAGTAACTCACAAATGCAACGTATTCTGAACCAACAGAATCCAGTCCATAACATCAAGTTCGTTTCGTTTAAAAACCACTTGAATAATATTCTTCAAACTAACCTAGGTCCCGCAAATGACTTCTTCAGTGTTTCCAACAAAAAGTGTCCGTAAATAAAGTGTATATAAAATACTTACACAAACTTCAAGGATGTTACCTTAATTTTACCTTAAAATACCAACTAATTGCACACAATTTTAATACACTTTGTAAAACACACGTAAAATACGTAGGTCTAATCCGTTAAAATTTATATCACTCCTACATGTTTCAATCCTAAAGGATCATCATCAGGGAGTAAATGTTCCTATTTATGAAGTTATTGAATGTTTCTTATTTTTGTTGATATTATTGGCATGGTGGCGGCATGCATGTAGATGTGTAGGTTATGTTATGAGTTTTTTTTAAGTACTTTATGTACATCCTGTATATCTCATCCTTTCTATTTTTGCTACATCTCTGTGAACTTCACCCTCTTTCACTGTAATGAAACTTAGTGAATATTATAAATTACTGGGCTCTTTACAGGGAAAAAATCCGTGTTTTAAATCTAGTAGGTAGCAGAATGATTACGGTACATGCGACTGGAGGACGCTCGATGTAATGCAATTTTTAGCAGGTTCTGTGAGCTTTATCAAGCAATGTGTAGAAGAAAAGACACGACACTTTACGGATATAGACAACTTTCATTCAAGATATTCTTCTCGAACATACTCACGAATGTAATGAAGCCTGGAATTAGAGTAAAATTGACATCACGTAAAAGTGACGTAACAAAAGTTGTGTACGTAAAAATCTCACCAGATTAAAAAAAAACTACGACTTTCTAAACGCTAATTTATTCTTCCAAGAGAGTAACACTTAAAACAAATCTATTTAAACCAAAGGAAAGGAATCCGAAACATGTAAACTTTAACTTCGATCTTTTCAAATTATCTGACAAATATCACATCGAGTCCCCTTTACAATTGTTACGTATGTTTTGGCGTCGTTACTTGCGGAAAGTTGGAAACAAATGGCGATAATAATAGAAATAAGAATGGATCTGAGGACGTCATCCTCCCTGGATAGATGCGTAATTACAATAGAACATCATTTGCAAAAGCAGGAAAAAATTAAACGGTTTCCACGATTATTTTAAAATAGACTGATATTAATTCATTCTACGTAAAAACGAATAAGTCATGCTCTAACCTAGACTTCTCCGAGATCCGATCCATGCACTGGAAGTTTTCATTGAATCTCGTTAATCGTACATGAGAACGCGTCGATCAATTCAATATACAGTACAAGTCTAATCAAATTTCCGTTTTGGAGCGTGTTCCCCGCTTAAGCGAGGGTCCATCCCACTCTTTTGTGAGCTAGATTCAGCACATCGCCATTTGCAGAAAGGAAATTGGGATACCTGTCTTCTTGTTGGTTTACGTGCTGTATGTTCCATTTTCTAATCAATAAAAGTCTGGTAAACTGCATATATTTTAACAGTGAATGTAACTGAGTTGTATAGTTGTATGCATTGTGTTACTACCAACAATCCCAAGCATATTTACTGTAGTTTTAGATCAGCAGTTCTCAAACGGTGTGCCACAACACACTGTATCGTAAGCGTGTGCTACCCGTGCGTCAGTTAAGAGATGCGAACAAACAGGACAGGCAACGTGCGTATAACGTAATATTGAGGCGCGTTCTTGCAACCATTGTTGAGGTGGAAAAGCAATTGGTATTACATATTCCAAGTGTATGTCTGTAGCCTTAGGTACACAGCATGTAATGTCCATGCACCATATTGTGATCAGTGGACTGTCCGGCTCTACAATATTTTTCCAAGTTATCTCACAAAGGGCACGATCTTCGGGGAAAAAAGTTATTGAAGGTAAAACGTGTGTTTTGATTTTCTCTACAACTTTTTCTAAAGCATTTTTCATTCTACGAATTAAGTGAGCAATAATAAGAAATGTATATTGGACTTCACGTAAAGTGCCTGTTATTCTTGCCCGAGTTTCATGAATCTTGAACTGTCTCTACATATTTTCGAAAAATACTCAAATACCATATTTCATTAAAACCCTTCCAGTGGGACCTGTGTTTTTCCATGCGGACGGATAGACGGTTGGAGGGTGGACGGACGGACAGAGAGATATGACGAAATAGTTGCTTAACGCAAATTTTCAAATGCGTTCAGAAAGTAGTGCAAGTGTTTCTTACACACACGCTCGCGCGCGCACACACATACACACACACACGCACACACACGCACACGCACACACATACACACAAAGTTCAGAAAGTGAGAGGAGGTTCGATGAAGTCTTGTCTGAGCTCAGCAGGTACCATTTCTGGAAAATGTATTTACATAAATTTTTTAAATTGATACATGTGTCAAAATTACTTAATCGTGTAGAATAAATTACGTTTTTAACGAATGTACTATTATTATCAAGTTTAGTTTTCTGTTATTAGTCTACTGTGCCGCGAAATATAAACGAAAACCCAAGCGTTATCTCAGCACTGTGTAATCAAACACCCTTAAAACTTTGAAGGCCAAAATTATTATACAAATTCAGTTATTACTTCCAGGAGAATAGAAGAAGGTATGCTTTCATTACAAAGAACAATCGATACATGCTGTGTAGGGAAAAGGTGGCTGTTTATTGTGAGAATCACAAGGAAGAACAAAAATACTTTTTGGTAACAATTTTATTGTTTGTTGAGCTGTGAATTGTCAGACTCACATTATGTAGGGCGGTCGGTTTGGTGTCGAACCCCTCCTAGGGCTCATGGTAAGATATTTAAACTTATCAGCGACACCGTTCCCAAGGGCAGGGACAGGGTGAGCGCGGGAAAGGCCCAATGGGAGGGTGGTCGCGCTGCGGTGGCTGGGATGGGAACACTGGCAGCAGTGCCTCTAACCAATTGTTGCCTGTCGTTAATATACATAATATAAATACTCAGTGCGGACTTCACGGAGAATACAACGTGCTTTTATTAGAAAAGACACTCAGTTACTGCTGTATGGTGAAGTAATGGCTACGTATTGTGAGAATCATAAAAAAATTAGGCAGGCAATGTACTATAAGGTAAAACTAAGGCGCATTCGCGTAACCATTGTTGCCGTGGGAAAACAAAAGGCATTACATACTCTGAGTGTCTGCCTCTATCCTTAGTTATCCAGCATGCAAAGTGCATGCGCCGTATTAACTTGTCACTTACACATTAACAGATAAATGGCAAGATTTAAAAAAAAAAGAGTTGTTGACCAGATAATGTGTTTTTTTTTTATTTTCTCTACAAGTCTTGTCTAAAATATTTCTCATTCTAAGAGGAAGTGAGCGATATATGATTAAAAATTTATATTGGTCTTCATGTAAAGTACCCGTTATTCTTGTCCGATTTTAATGAATCTTGAATTTTCTTAACAGATGTGCGAAAAATTCTCAAATATCAAATGTCACGAGAATCCGTCTAATAGTAACTGATTGTTTCATGCGGACAGATGGACGGACAGCCAGACATGACAAAACTCATAGTCGCTTTTCGCAGTTTTCCGAACGCGCCTAAAAATTTGAGAACCGCTTGTTTAGGTGATAAGTGAATTCAAACACCACTCACGCGGCTTCATCAACTCATCAAAAAATAGGAATCAGGGCAGTAGATTTCAATAACGAATCATCACCAAATAGAAATACACACATCACAACCCCTTCTGAGTTGCTTTGGAATGCACCGTAGTTACAGAATTTTCCATTTACTAAATAACGAATGTGGGTCACAGACCAGACCGCAGGTTGTGTTTAAAATTTCTGTTACCGCAGTCATCGTCTTGACGAATAAATCAAGGCTCAACAAACAGCTAGAAGTACTATTGCAAACACAGCACAACGTCGACTCCGCAGAATCTTAGGAGCATATAACACTGCAAGTCGTAAGAGAGCGTATTCAGTGATTAAACTATTTCATGTCTCGATTTTATTAGCGGTATGTTCAAAGGCAACTTTCAGCCTAAGACTTTGGCTGAAGAAGCTCAGATGTTAAATCTAAAATCAAAGTCCACGGCAAGCCGTACTCTAGATATCTGAGCATTCGCGCGTCTTCTCACCTGCCATGGAGGTAAGCCTTGCCCTGTACGTGGAATCATTTAGGCAGGCTAGACCAATTAATTATTAAGAAGATAACTATAGTAGATAAGCTTTAAGTGACCTTGATACATTGAGTAGTAGGCAGTAAAGCTACAACAGGCTAGAAGTTGAGCTAGCCAGCTGAGTCAAGTTCTTTAATTACATTTTATGATCACCCCAATTACACACGAATTCTCAGATCCACCACTTCAATATTATCTCCCACTGACACTTACAGGTAGGTCACAGGTCGTCTCATTCCTTCAGGTGTTCAGAAAAACTTCCTATATGAATTCATTTTTCCTGTCCGTTTTAAACTTCCGGACCTCTACATCCTGATCTCGAACTGCTTTACAGGAATAGAACCTCCCATTAAATATCGCCTTTTCGCGTAAGGCCTTTCTACTTTTCACCTCCGACTGTCACTACAGTTCTGATTCTCTTCAGCAGTATTTTATCGGTCTATGTGCTTCCCTTACAGTGAAATCAGTGCCTTATAATGAAGAAGAGACGAGCTACATTTTTTGGAAACAGTTCTAGCGTGCAATCAAGATACAGACCTAACCGTTTTCGTGGTATTTGGCATAATACAGCCACTAGGCTTACTAGGAAAGTCATCTTCAATTTCCTATAATATCCACGGCATTTTACATGAAGTGGGGTCTTTGAGAAATTTGTCTCTCAGTTGGTCAACCGATTAATATGTCTTTCACAAAATCCAAAGTTTCGTAGCCTTTCTACCGGAAGCCCGCAATGAAACCTTTCAAATCAATGAGGATGAGAGGGGCAACAAACGTAGAAAAAGTGAGGGAAATGATTAATGTGTACAAATTTGTCAGGAAAATTTAACAGCATACACCAGTAAGGATATCCAGGCTTAGCCTAGGACATTGAAATGGACCTTAAAGAAAGAGGGAAGGAGGGCGTGATATGGATTAAAATTCTCGGAACGCAATTTAGTAGCAGGTGCTTGTCAAATCAGTAAAGGATATTCGGGTTACACAACAGCGGATAGTTTCTTGGCTATACGAGAATCTACCAGCCCGATTATAAGGACTATGGTCAGCCCTCATTAATTGTCGTCCCCAATCTATGCAGTTAACATAAAAATACAATTAATGAGCTCCGAGAACGAATACGCTGGTTACAGCCGTCGGAGTGAAGAGTCAATATTACACCTGTACTGTAGGCAGAACAGAACAGTCTAAAGACACACAGGAATATACGGACAAATAGACAGGAGACACAGAATGACAATGAAACCGCTCTCAAGACAGAAGACATATTGCCGTGTTTATGTGTGAGTTGCGGGAGTGTGGGGATTGAATGGCAGGTCTCGGAGAGGGATGTTTCAAGAGAGATGAGTGGGTTACACAAAATAGTAGACTCCATGCTTCTACTGTTCGAGAGGGTAGTTCTGTCTGGGAGGGGAAGTGAAGGTCCATCAAAGCATGCCCTGTAAACACTAATCCAATTATGTAAATATTGTTGTGTAGGCTATTGTACCACGCCATTGGTACGCTAGAACTGCTTCATCCATTAACAGATTTCTCTTGGCTATACAGAATGGGATGAGGGTGAATAGGATGGGAGCACACCACTATTGCCCTACCCTGAGGGAAGGGTGTGCCTCGTTTTGAATTACCCCTTCTACTCCAGAAGGTTGTTATTTTTGGGGGACGAGAGGTTGAAATTTTTTATGTTATCCATTATTCTCTATTCTCTTGTAATCAACGCTATGAAATACGCAGTTGATTAAGCAGCTGTTTTTATGCAACATATAGATGTACTACGTGGGCGGATTGCAATCGATACAAAAGCAGGGAGAAGGGAGAGGTGTTTTTCTGTTCAGGAAGAACTATATACTGTTTTGTAGGAACACACAAATGTGTTATTAACAAACACACTGAGTGACCAAAAAAAAACACTTTTCCAACAGATGTTCTGTTAACTTACTATCGATAGCTAGTGTAATTAACTTATTTTTGTAATGCGAAATCGACAAATTTTATAGAGGTGACGACGCGTTTTTATCTCGAAACTGTGAACTGTCACGTCGCAACTAATCGTCCCTATATATCATGTTTTCTCCAACGGATATCACCACAAAATTACAATATCCATACAAAGGAACTGGCAGCGGTATAAACCCTTTAAAACACACTGTTCACTATATTCTTCCGCGTGGTGCGTTTAGAAACTATGTACTCTCTGACAGCAGGTATTTATTTGTTTCATTTGATGCTCACAATAAACAAGCGAATATTTCCTTAAATGATATTGGCTGGTTTATCTTTATAATGCACATGCAGTCTGCTTTCTGTGATTTAGAAACGTTTTTATATATAATTCGATTGAATACCACAATCCTAATGGTTAAGAAAATGGAACTACATACAACGCAAAATTCTCGGGAATTTGATATCCTTAAATCCGTGCCTATGAAGATAAGGGTCTTCTGGAATTTGGATCTTCCTCTCTGACGATGGAGGCGGCAGATTCTTCCGAAACTTTCCTAGCTACCGACGACTCTACGGCTACACATCTCAAAGGTGCAATACAAACCCAGTGAATTTCTACGTGCATTCCGTACATGCATTATACAGCAGACACAGTTTGCTGGTGTGAAAAGCTTGGGTGCCTAAGGGCATCAGTGGAGTTGCATTTAGTTTTACAACAAATCGTAACTTGAAGATCAAATACGGAACCACTAATTAAAGAGAAACTCTGCCCTTTACCCAGACCCATGCCATAAAACTGTACGGATCTGTGGAGGCACAGTTCCACACACAGAAAACGTGGCACTCAATAGCAGTATGAGAAGGGGGGAATAAAGAAACAGAGAAATGTGATTTTATTACTGATAAAAAGAAGAAATAAGAAATAAACATAGGATAAAGGAAATGAAGAAAATAAGTTATGGAAGAACAGACGCATAGAAAAGAACTGGTTTTTTTTAACAATCTAATCAACCGACGGCATAAAAGTCACAATCAGGCAGCACAGTATCCTCCGATTCCTTCGTGGTTTATCCCTGAATACCGAAAAAAAAACCCGAGAAACGCAATACAATACACGTACACGTCGCGGTCGCTACATTCCGCATACCTCATTAATATAATATAGCTTTTTAATGTTTAACCTTCGATATATTTACTCTGATAGAACATCGTACCTAATTAATTGATTCGAAGCAGCACTATCTTTCTTCAGAAACTAGTAAGTCCTCAGCTAGACAAGATTTTTCCCACATTTTCATTACGATTTTCACAAGACAGAGACACTGGTTCATATCCAGAGCCAGATAAATCCGGTTCACATGCTCCCATCCTATTTCTTTATCCGAAACTTCATATTCCCCTTCCCAACTATGCTTGGGTCTTCAGGTAGTCTCGTTCCTTCTTATTTTCAAACCCAAATCCTGTGTTAATTTCTATTTTCTTCATTGCGTGCCACATGATCCGCCAGTCCTTTATCCTACTCTTGATCAGCCCAACAATAAGGTTTAATTGGAATGTTTCCATCCCGTTGTGTACATGTAACAACACTTTTTGTATTATATCGTTTTTAGTCAAGAGTAAATAATTTTAAAAAATACATAAAGACCAATGTAAACCATGGGATCCCATCGGTATAGCGAACGAATGTACCTTAATTAACACCATCTTTTTCGTAAGCCTGATGATGGCCGAAAAAGGCCGAAACATGTTGCTTAATTAATCAGTTGTAGATCTGCAACTGTTATTTGCATGTTGTGTAAAGACGGTTCAATTTAATAAATTTCTAACAATAAGGATTATGAAGCTCCTCCTTACGCGGTATTTTCTGGCTTCTTCCTAAGCCCGGATAAATTTTTCAGCTCTCTATTCTCAAACACCCTTAGATCTTGCTTAGCCTTGATGGGAGAGACCAAGTTTCACGTCCATATAGTAACACAGCATGCGAAATTATTTTGTTTATTTTAATCCGTATGATTTAGACAGAAAACGCGAATACAAAAGATTCTGAACCCAATGATAAGTAAGATTTCCATAATTACAGAAGCAAGTGTGGGTCCACGTTTTGTTTGCCTAGAGGTTCCATTGGCGCAAGCGCTGAATGGTCACGTCGCTAACTAAAATTCACTTTTGTGTTGGCGTTTAAAACCATGTTAATATGAAACCGTATTTAATCTGTAAGCGAAAATGATAGGGTTTATATAATGGGTGATGGTACTATCCTTTGAATTTTGAATGGGCATTAAATGAAGTTTCATAATGTTGGCATATATGTCAAGGCACTGTCTTTGATCGTGGTCTTGAGACATACATGCAATTATCTATGTGTATACTACAGAAATTTCTGCCTCGTTTCGTAATAAGCTGTGACATTATGTGGCCATTATGTGCACGTGTCCTCGTGAAGTCTTTGAGTCAGTAATTCTACCTGACCCTCATTCTCGTCATATCAAAATAAGTTCTCGTAAGCCTTCTTGATATTCCTCCTTCATCGAAACTTTAAGGATTTATAATTCAATGCCATCTCCTTTGAGACGACTTTTATAACCCTTTCTGCCTAATACAATATAGTGTGTATACTCGGAACTCGTTAAAAGTAATTCCGTAAAATTTAACTGCCAGGTCAGAATGAATAACACTGTAATCATTCATCTTTCCAATTGTCAGGAAACACATACTCGTGTGTGTGTGTGTTTATATATATATTCAGAAGAGAGTCATAACAAATAGGCAATTTTACATTTACGTCGTATTGTTGTCCAAGTTCCCGGGGTTCGAATCCGATAGCCTTTAATTTCGAAAATTGAGCATAATTGCACAATTTGATGTGTTTTCCAACGAATCTCATTCATATTACACCATTCGTATGATCCAGTTTGTAAACACTTCACTATTTATATCCACTGTTGTAGTCCTCTAATATAACTGAGTATCTGTTCTGTTCCTTACGTAACATGTCAAAATATTTTTGTCCTGTAATGTACAGGGGAATGTGTCAAACTACTGACGAATCCTGTAAGACTGCGATTCTCTGAAGGCTTGTGACTATGTGTGATTAACTGTACAGCTATTATATCCACTGTCATCAATAATTTGACAAATGCAGACGACGTGGTGGGAATTATATCTGCTCCCATTTACCAGTTACTCTTTACTATTAAAATAAAATATCTTTTTCACTTTTCTTTCAAAAACAGAGGCGTCCGCTGGAACAGAACTCGGGACGTTAGGCGAGTACCACCTATCAGCTGTCGTTCCGGATTTGACACCTGGTACCCCAACACAACTTATACATTATTTCAGCGCTACATCATGCGTGCTGCAGAGGTACCATGGGCTTTGGACAAAACGGTGACTTTGCTCCTAATGCCTGGTCAATATATCCAACAGCAAGTGTTGGGACAGGCATTGGAGCGAAATGCGATCCTCATAGTTGTGTCATTACCAGCAGGTTGATGGTAGTGGTGATAGGGGGACATCTTAATCAAGGTTTGCACGTGTAATTTAACCCACGTTTACATTGGTCCCTCAATGTTTGATCGTGATTAATGAGAAACGAGACTAACATGAGTACATCAAGTTATCGGGATTAAATTGTGTTTAAACCACGGCTTGCCTGCACCGAATAGAACCAACCGAGGGATTATTTTGTGGAACTGAGTAACTAACTGGAGTAATATCATTGTGCTTGGCGGTGTATTTGTTGGGGGCAGAGGGAGAACTATGCAGTGGTTTCTTCTCCCACTCTGCATTACAACCCTCTAGTCATCCCCCTGCAAGAATTTTCACGTTTCAGTAAACATCTATGCCTCTCTACCGGAACTAAGATCAGTCCACCTCCAAATTACCTTATCTAATGGTATTTCCTTCCCCTAAAATCACAACATTTCTAGTTCCGTTAGCAAACACAGGTTGCTTATAACCGTTTCTAGGATCTGTTGTTTGTTCGCATAATTGTAGACGACGTCTTCGATGTTCATACACAGAGTATGAGAAATAGATTATTGAAGTCACATGTAAAATTGCAATTTAAATATAGTGGATAATTCTTACATACCCTACTTGTTCTATAGTAATGTGTGGACTATTATAATTCGATTATAAATTCCATAAATATCGAAAATGGGGTAATATTGAAACTATTTTCTTTAAGCTGTTGGGATGAGAGTGAAATGTTCGTCCAGAACGTAAATTAGCCCATTACGCTAAACAGAGATTTAAGATATTGTTCGTGTACAGGATACATTGGTAAGTATTTAAACAAGAGTCGTCAATACAGCAGAAAGTACAGACCTAGTAGTTGCCGAATAAGTGTTACTCATTACTTACTTTTAACATAAGATATAATACAGACGAAATTATATGTAAAATCGAAAATACATAGCTGTTTTTTTAAATTAAAAATAAAAAAGCAGTACCTCAAATAAGTTGTTTCCGTGCATTATAAATTTCAGGTGTAATTAATGTAATTAGTAAATACGACGATAGTGTGAAAGAAGAGTCCGGGTTGAAAAATTGGGTACAAAGAAATAAATAGTATTAAAACACAGGGTTATTCAAAATGATTGTCGGGGTTTTAACAACTTGTCATACACAATACACTTGAGATAGCAGTATATGTGTTTTTTTATTTAATATAACAACACTCCAAATTTTTGTTACATACCTTACAGGTGCCCTATATGTGCACCCTTTGTGATTCTACAAACATCAACACGATAATCGAGTTCGTTCCGAATCGTTTGTAGCATGTCAGTGGTGATGGTTTCAATGGCGGTTCTGATTCAGTTCCGGGATACACACTCATCCTGTCTCTTGAAACTGTGCATACCACCTTCGAATGGAATTGTCAGATGGTGGTTGTTTCCCGAATTTGGTGCGCAATTGCCGCTAGACAATTGTACCCCGACAATTATTTTAAATAACCCTGTATATTAAAGAAATCGGATGTCCTAAATGACGTGGATTTGAATTAACCAGCTCAGAATATTTTGAAAGCGGTCAATGACTTTGCAGTTCATTAAAGACACGGCATAGGCACACGTCATGTTACTGACAAGTTACGTATCAGACCGGATGGCAAGTATGTGAAAAAGCATCGAAAATACAAGTCTGAAAAATAAATTACTGGCATGATTGGAATGTATATAACGGTATTTTAATGAGTAAGGATATCACAGCACATAAAGCATAAGAATTGGGCATTGAAAAGAGTAAGGTATTTTAATTTAAGAAACCAGTAATTCGGACAACTTGAAGAAATGTGAAATTAGTATAAGCTCTTTTCCATCAGCAGTAATTACAATGCGAAAATGACACTCAAGTACAAAGAGAATGCACGAGGATTTAACAAAGAAGGTTTTGTTTCTGTGCCCTAATTGCGGCTATGTCACCTCTGACACTTGTACAAGCGATTTAGATATGCATTCAGGACTTGAAGAATTGTAGTGAAAGAGAAGGTGTCGGCTTTAAATATTGATTTGTACAAACAAAAGGCATTGAATAGTGGGAATACTGGTGTTCCTGGTACTACAAAGACGTGGCCTACACCATAAAAGTGTACAGGTGTTCACGGTGCATACATACAAGGGCCAAACAAAACAGGATAGAGTGAGGTAAGGTACAGAGAAGTGAACAGAATTTTTCCCTCTATTTCCTGCAATTGCCTGGAAGAAGCGAATAAAACCACGAAAAAAAAAAGTTATATCCAGCAGTCGGACTGATATTTTACAGCAGGGATATCCAAACAAGATATGCGATCGCAACGGTCGAATTTGCTGACATCTCCACATGAGGCAACACGACTAAAAAGTCCGAAATTGCAGAAAGACAAAGAAACATCCGACGACAAGGCTTGTGTCGTGATAATTACGAAAGTGTCAAAAAAGAAAACTTTATTATGCATTTTGACAAGATGCTCATCACACGGTAATGACACACATCTCCTTGTGCTATGTAATCATCGCATTCGAAACAATAAACTAACATTTTCTGAACCCATTTTGGTAGTTTTTCCCAAACGTTTGTGTTCGCGGGACCTTTTTTGTCTTCGAAAAATAACCAAGGATCTTCACACCTTTGCTTATGTAAATACACAGTGCCGGATGATAGTTATTCAAAATTTAAAATGTATATTGGAGAACTTATGTAGATAGCTAGGGAATAATGCAATGGATAATTTGACTTTAATAACCGATTGTCTCTAGCTTCGCGAGTACGAGGGGTTTCTTTAATTAGATATTCTAACGGTCATAAGAAATTAACATATCATCAATTAAGGATGTTCCGTGGTTATTTTCACAAAACGTCAAACTTCAAAGTATCCATTACAAATATTTATCCACGGATCCCTTGGGATCAGCGGCGCACACTTCGGGAACCACTGTACTATAGAGTTAAACATTTTCTAATGCGCTATAAGCCATTTTCGTCATTCGTGCTTCACTACATCATATCTCATTTCAGAAGAAACTTTTTCAGTTCTTAACAATCGGTTATGCCGGATAATTCGACCAGAAAGCCCCTATTAATCTGAACAAATCTGTATGCTAGAATCGCGCCATCCAAAATGAGACTCGTGCACAGAACTCAATCCGCAACTTCTGAATCTGTCTACCCTCCTGTTAATTTCCACGTTCTTCGCACATTTATACTTCAGCATTTAACTGTCAATGTTCCTTACATTTAACTAGCTTCTGCTCCACCATCTGATTACCCGATCCCTTTTCGTCCTTAGAGCATTCCCTCATGGGGCGATACATCACTCAGCCGTTACTCAAAATACGGTATAAATCGAATAAAGAAACTGTGAAGTCATACTTACTCACCATTTTCACCATATTTTCCGGATTTTATATACATATCCGCCATCTAATTTAGTGTTTCAAATAGGACTGTTGATAAAAATTCCAGTTCTTGTATTTCTACTTTACATCATAATATTAATATCTCTCTAAAGCCTAAAATACATTGATAACATTAATAGACGTATTAAAGTGAAAAAACTTTACAGTAAAATAACGGAACCACATTGACACAAGACAGGAAAATAACATTAATATTTTATCATCAAATGTACAGAACTTTTAACACTACATAGTTCGAAATGTTGTAATGTCTCGAGTATTTAAACTTAAAATTTTGTATCATTATCGAATTCATTTTAGAACTGAAATTATTTGAATATCAGATTAGAAACGTCTATCAGCTTCCAGCAAGTCAACGGGAGTTCCTGACTGCCCCTTCCTCTGAAGACAAAAGCTCTACATACTTCATTTTCTTGTCACTCAAAGCATGTTAAACCAGACGTTCAAGGATTTCAGAAAATTTAAAAGCAGCATTTCAGTATTTAAATCGGCCAATTTTCCTAAAACCGCATTCAAGTATACTTTCTCTTCATGTCTAAATATATATTTTCGAGCTCCTATCCTTATTTCCATATGGGTTATGGCTGTCACAGACACACACACAAAAACGCGGCCCAAAAAATGACTCCTCGCTTTATTTTATAGATTTATTGCAATGTATAAAATAAATCCAGTAATTTTCTTTTCTCAAATGTTTTACCCTGGTTCCCTAATCTATTACAAAATGTGATTATACGGACAATGGGTACATGCGCTGACAAAATAACTTCCCCTCGATGACAGGCAATGTTTCCATATCATCGGTTAACCGAACCAATTACTTCCTGCTCATGCAGCATTCGGAATTTGGTCGTCTGAAATCCAGTAGCAAATGTTTCATTTATTTTTTGTCGGCTACTTCCTACAGAGAACACAGCTTCTATATTGATCCATCTTTCAAGTGAACGTGTGCAGTGTTCCACCAAATCCTTCTTGCATCTGTTTCTACACACACACACACACACACACACACACGCACACAAACGCACACACGCACGCACACGCACGCACACACACGCACACACACATACATACACAAACAAAATATAAATTGACATAAAAAAGGGTACGTAATGGCGTAACGTGACATTTATTCCTTTCGCCCTGCATGTCATAATAACGCTATACCAGTATATGGAAAAAGACAGGCTTTGTACGTATAACCTAACACTGAGGCGCTTTCGTGCAACCACTGATGCATTGGATATGCAATAAGTACTGCACAATCTAATTGTGTATTTGCAGCCTTACGCATCCAGCATGCTATCCGCATGCGCCGTATTATATTGTCATCTGTAGCCTGCTCCGCTCTACAATATTTTTCCACATTACCTCGTAAACGGCACGACTTGTGGGGAAAAAGAGTTATTGAACATGAAACGTGTGTTTCGATTTTCTCATTCTAAGAAGAACTGAGCCAGATATGATTAAAAATATATATTTGTCTTCATGTAGAGCGCCCGTTACTCTTGTCCGATTTGAATGAAACTCATATTTTCTCGACATACTTAAGAAAAACATTCAAATCAATTTTCACGAAAATCCGTCCAGTGGGAGCCGAACTGTTCCACGCGGACAGTCGGACGGACATGACGTAGCTAATACTCTCTTTTGACAATTCTGCTAAAGCGCCTGAACACGGCGGATAAATTGTAAGGCTTTCATAACCTGATCCTTGTTCTGTTTTGTTGATGATGTTGTTGTTGTTGTTGTTGTTATCGTTGTTTTTGTTGTTTTCGTAGTTGTTTCAGATGAGAATCACTACCATCCATGAGCGGAACATGTTAGGTGCAGAACAATTTTTTTTTACAAATGACCACACCTTACTTCAAAAGTGCAGTTAATCATATTTTCTGTAACATACGGACTGCCCCCATGTTCATAGTCCCATTTTCATTTCGAATACTTTATTATTACAGTTCATAATCACGTAGCGCGCCCAGAAAATAAAAACCGATTGAGTGTAAAAGGCGTTTAGAGAATTTTTAAGAAGCTTCTTCATCGCAACGTGTAGCTCGCCTACATTAAGCTACTCTTCCATATTACCGCCGTATAGATTTAGTCACTTGGAATATCGTGGGACCAGCTTTTGCATGCCTTCGTAGAAGAAGGCCGCCCCCAAGCATTTCAGCTATTCCGTAACAATTTCGTGGACCAGAGATAGACACACCTCTCGAAAATATTCGCGTAATTCAGAAATTGTGAATTGCCTGTTTTCCAGACCTTTGTATTCACTTTCTCTTTCAAACCATCCATAACCAAAGAAGGGCACTCACTTCCTTCCCGTCGTGCACATTAGTACTGCCTTCTTTGAACAACCGACACCATTTTCTTGCATTCCCTTTGTTCTCTGCGTCTTCCCCGTACACTTCAACAACCTGCCTGTGAATTTCCGCCAGACGAATATTTTCAGCGTTTAAAAATCATATCAGCGACCGCACTTCACTGGTGGTGGGATTCTAGATTTTCGTGTCCAAATTTAACTACAGCTAAAGTGAAAATAATGACACCGTACTAAACAATATGAGCGGAAGACTAATAACCTTCATAGGAACTGCACGCGTAACCTGCGCGATCGGCCCCTACTTTATGGACGCTCCGTGTAAATAGCACGGTTTCAGAGCAAGCAAAAGAAACCTACTAATTTCATGCAGCACATCCTTTCCTAGGGGCAAACAGGAGCTCCGCCGGTCACCAAACCTCGTCTTCTTATGTAGCCATTTACTTTATTAACAAGAATTCGCCACTGGATTTTACCCTAAAGTTATGCGAATTCAGTACACGTTCATAGAAACGCATCTTACAGCTCCATTCCAATAATATCCTCCTCTATAAAAAAGATTTCTGCCCGTTAAAGGTAACACTGTGCCATGAATAAGCAGGCATAGCTCTCTTAACCTCGGCCCTGGATTTGGGTTAAGCTATATGCGTATTTCACCATACGATGTATAAATTCAAGGTGGCAAAATTTGGTATTGCATAATCAGGGAAATTATAACTGACAAATGAATATGTATTTACAAGGTTGTAATAAACTCTTCGAAAGATCTGGATTTGGAAGATATTCTGTATAACACGGGAGAAACTTAATAAAATACCAGGACCTAAGTTTTCAAATAATCCGCTTAATGACAATCTGATATGTAATATTTAAATAGACATTTGTACAGTGCATTTACCTACTGAGGAGTAAAGCCATATATCAGAAAGATAAATGAGGCTAAATAACAAGAAAACTTTCTGCTTCTTTTGTTTCCGTGACTGACGGTATTGTAATATCAAATTAAACACTTTCCTGCACAACACAAAACCTACATTCATACCGCATACAATTCTAGTCTCACATGTCTATCAGTAGAGTGCTACTGTTTTTACTTTTATGAATAAATCATTACATAAATACAAATACAGTACACGTTAAATTTTCGGACACACTTCAGAGCATCACATCATTAACACGTTTCTAACAGCTGGCTTGCAAACAGCATTACACACACACATTCACTCACTCACACACACAACACACACACTGGCACACACTCTCTCTCTCTCTCTCTCTCTCACACACACACACACACACACCCTGGCTGTCTAGCTGCAGCTATTTATATTTATCGCCACGAAAATTAAATCCACCTTTCTTCTAAAAAAATATTACATTACAAATAGCCACAATTATTCCTCGAATCTCACCACACACCACACGTCGCTCCTGCACTGCAAGTACCTGATTCCGCCATATTGTTAGCACTGCTGTAGGAAATCAGAAGTTCTGAGATCAGGTGTCTTCCACTGTCGTAACGCTCATATCAAGTTTTACAAAAATCGGCCAAAGGGTTAAAAGATTAATTAAATGCTCCAAAAATATGGGCAGAAGCACACACAAAGCACACAGAGCAAGGGTATCTCAAGTGACTATTTTTATCTCTTTAGACAGGAAACTAAGCTTAAACACGTGCGCACTGAAGTTGTACTTTACAAGATACAGCCATAATGACGCAATAAATACGGCTCGAATTCATGAAACGTTACAAAAAGATCATGGTACGAATATTTTCTTTTCCTTCCCTCAATAATATCGCTGCTGTAGCAAACTTGAAAGAAGCATCACTTAATTTTCGGTATTGTTTTGTTATATTTTCGAAAATGTGTCAATAATTCAATTTTTTTGGTAGAATACAAAACAATAATTTCGAGACCGGGCAAATCCACATTTAATTTTGGTTTTATGGCAACACCTAGTAAATGATTATAGTAGAACTGTAAATGCTTTCTTCCACGCGCATAATAAAATCATACACATTTAAGTATAATTTCGCGACAAGAAATTGTGGGATTTACAAGAACTACGAAAAATGTTACGTTTAAAACAATGACGAGATTAGTAGTGAACACGTGTGGTAATAAGTTTGAGAGGTTTGCACACAGAAATCATATTTATGCTCTTCTTCAAAAAAAAAAAGGTTTTCAAAAATATGTTAACTTTATCTACTTTCATAAAGTTGGAAGACTAATTCAGTACACCAAACATTTTTGTATTTTTCACCGTCTCACTCAGACTGGAGTAATTTGCCTTGCAGTAAACTACCCAATTACTACAGAACCTGGCCGAAGCCAACTAATTTTAATCTACACGGGCCGTTTCACTTTCGCAATAACACTCCTCAAAACATTTTGAACTTCTCAGAAGCGTGACACTGTTAGCTAAGTGGAAGTAAGAAAGTGTGGAAGGTAGGGGACAGGCGGGTTGCTGGAAAAGGGTACAAGTCGCGTGACAAGAAGTGATAAACTAGCGGAGGGGGTGTAAAACAAGTTTCCCTTGGTAAAAAAAAAAAAAAAAGAAACAACCATTGGTGCATGACATCATTGTTGTGGGCGTATTCATAATGAAGATCACCACAGAAGATACGAGGGGGATGTACAAAAACCGTGTTACATTCAAAGATGATATTACTGCAATCAGTAAACTGAATGGAAACTTAAACCCTTAAAAACAATTTCAATACCCAAAGCGTTTTGTGAAAGATTATAAATTTCCTTAATTTAATATCAAATGTATTATTCCTCGTTTTGGCTCCGAACTGTCAAGTCATAAAAATGAGGCGAGGAAGAGATGCAAGTTCTTCAAACAGCCTCCATACATCTGAATATCCTTATACCCAAGGAAGAATAATGGTAGCATAAAACATACAGTACCGAGTGCATGTATTGCACCCCCAAGCAATTAGACCGATCTGTATCACAAAAGAGGGAAGAGAAAAATGCCGGCTCAAAAAGTTACTTTTTGTGACTTCTTACCCGTTATTTATTTACGGCCCAATTAACGTCGTTATCAATAACTCGGATTATATTGCCTCAATTTAGGGGATGATTAATGAATGGCGAATTGAAATGGATGTGAAAGGAGGCGAATGTCGCCTCTTTCACATAACACAGGCATCCTGGGGTCTGATAAATATGACGAAGACCGTCAAAGATGATAGCAGTGGACGCGGCACTTCCGTAGCGCAAGTCAGAAGCTTTGCCACTTAAACCAATTTTCTGGTTACCCTTATTTACTGTTATGTTATCTTATACCCTTTATATACATACAGTGGAAGTATAGAGATTTGTAAATATAGTGATCGTGTGCTGGAAAAATAACCTGTGTTGGCAGTCACACCCAAGGGAATGTACTTGAGACTCAGCAAATTAATCCAAATTTGAATATCTCACGATCTTGAGGAATTAAATGGCGATTACAGTGCTCGTAAAGACAAGACAGAGCCAGACATCTCGAACTTCCTCTCAATATTGGTTCCGTCATATTAAGTTTGAATGAAACAAGATTTTCTCTTTGAAAAGCTATAATGAAGTAGTTTATTTCTGAATACAAGTGTATGTACAGTTCTATAATTTCTAGAAGCTCCTTATAGTCTGTTATATGTATTATTTATATCCTAAATTAAAGACAATGTAATAAATGCACCCCATAAGTTGTGGACAGAATTTTATCATTTACTAAGACCAAACCCAACATAAAATCCGTCAATCAATGCTATTTACAGGTATAAAAACAGCTACATGTTTCGGTTCATCAGAAAGTCATCACCTAGTCATAAACATAAGATAAAAATTAAGACTTACAGCAATTTTTGTAAGCAACCTAATAAAAATGGCAAATGTAGCACAGAATTTAACTGTTCCATTTTTTTATATCAGCGTTATGTTGAGATTTTACGCAGTGTAAGATGATAGTCTCGTACCGAAGTTTCGGGACAACCTATCGGTCCCATCTTCAAGGGTAAAACAGTGCAAGAAGAATGCCACATACGGTTTTATCTAAACTGTGAGTACTAATGGCATCTCACAGATCGTCGCTATGGTAGCGGAAATTTTGTCTTTGAAAAATACTATTCATTTGCCAATGGCGAGCAAGACTCCAGGCCAACGAGGATGAGAATTGAAGGAACAGGCACATGCACAAATGTTCCCTGTCTCGTGCAACTCATCCTATCCACAAATCGTTTTTCGTCACCGTATTGATAAACAAATCAGGTAACGTCAGACGTTAAAAGAAGTCTCCATTTAACGCAGCGTAACGTACAGATCCACAGGATATTTAACTATGCAGCCTAGAATTAACAGAAGGTTTTGAAAACACTGGAACGTCTTTCATGTATTGTACCCACGAATATGAATGTGTAGTTGTTTGTATTTCTGCACACGGTATTCGCAAAGACGAGATCGACCGTAGTGAGGAAAGAGACACGTTTTTCGACCTGCCTGTTTTATAAACGAGGTGATGTTCCCATACACCGGTGACAACCACTTCCCATAACCTCTTCACGCATGCTAGTATAGCCTAAGTCGTAAGTCTAACCACAACCTGATGATGGTCCACATTAGGGTCGAAACATGTCGTTGTAAACTCCTTGTAATAAAAACAAATATAGTTGTGTTCGACGTTAAGTGTTAACATACCTAACTCCTTACTTTTGTACAAAACACAGCGGGGATGACGCACATTAGAACCACTTCCCTTACAAGTGTTCATTCACAGTGACAGTAATATTTAAAACCGCAACCCTGACTTGTAACTAACGCAGAAATAAAGCGTCATTAAATGAGCAATTCAATACATTCCAGCTCCTGAAATTCCCCTTGTTCTTGAGAGCTGCTCAAAACCTTGAACCTAAAATTATGATTACTTATTTGTGTAAACATTTCAGCGAAACTAGCTGCAGCAGGAAGTAACAGGTAAGGTAAAGAAAGGTGACCCCAGTGGAAGCTCTATAGACGATGGCGGAGTGAAGTTATAGCTGCACGCATTCCTAATCTCGGCATTAGATGGACGTGCGTGGTCAGCTTCACGTCCTGGTCGTTTTAACCTCCTCCCCCTCCCGGAGAAGAATACTCTGGTACCCACTGAAGATGAGGCTGGGTGGGTCGCAGAGTCTGTCTGGATCCTTTGGAAATGAGAAAAATCTCTTGGTTGTACCGGGAATCGGACTCAAAGAGTTTAATTCCACGAGTAATTAATTATGACATGATTTGGTCCGGTTGCGATACATATTTTATCAAAATGTGGGAAGGTAAATTGATATATTCAAAGAGACTGAATTGTAGTAGTAGTAGTAGTAGTAGTAGTAGTAGAAGTAGTAGTAGTAACTTTAGTAGTAGTAGTAACAGTATCAGCAGCAGTGTTAATAGTAAGAGAAGAAATAGTAATAGTGGTGGTAGTAATATTAGTAGCAGCAGTAGCAGTTGCAGTAGTAGTAGTAGCGGTAGTAGTAACAGTAGCGGTAGTAATAGCAGTAGTAGCAAAAGTAGTTGTGGTAGTAGAAGTAGCAGTAGTGGAAGTCGTGGTATTAGTAGTAGTAGTGGTAGTAGTAGCAGTAGTGGCGGTAGTAGTAGTAGTAGTAGTAGT
>Ga0123352_10000941_pt1 | contig 37373 bp, 38 predicted proteins | sample TergutLab28metaG_FD_89700 | JGI IMG/M metagenome (GOLD analysis project Ga0123352, IMG submission 89700) | Labiotermes labralis P1 segment gut microbial communities from Petit-Saut dam, French Guiana - Lab288 P1 | ecosystem: Host-associated > Arthropoda: Insects > Digestive system > Gut ... | reverse complement strand
TTCCATCCCCAGGTTTTTGCGTGCTTTTTATTCCCTGCTCCTCTGCCCTCAGCTTTTCAACACCACTTCTTACTCTCACTTTTCTCGCTTTTTGATCCTGTACATAGTGTGAATACTAACAACTTACCCGTGAACCGCGAAAGCACGACGTCATTGAAATTGACAACGGCCTGACATCCGCGCATTTGTACTGCAATGAGAATTATGATTGGGTGCAAATATTTTCGTTTTAATAAAACAGCAAGAGGAGAAGTTTTAAGTGATTGCATACAAAGCATTTGAACCGGGCCTGGTCTGCCTAAGACATCAGTTTGTGATGGGTCTCAATGTAACCGAAAAAGCAAACTGCCGTCAAAATGGGTTCCACTGCGCGGCAAACCCGCTCGATTGCCTGGCTTACTACCCGGACATTAACAAAGCGGTATTCTGCATTGTGGATGCCGGGGGCGATATCAATGAGGATGGCTATGATTCGAAAATCTCCTGCACCCGGCTCACCATTATCAAGGAACTGACGCAGGATGAGCTTTTCCTGCACGGCCTGGCATACATTTCAGATCATCCGTATCAGAAATGGAACCCATATGTTAAAAAAGACCACGCGAAAGCTTTAAGGGGATATGCTGTTGTCCGCGGCGCCGATCCGGCAGCCTGCGGGGGCTTAGGGGATATTCTTGCCCTTGCAAAAGAGGACCCGGCAAGTGAAAAAATCATCCAGCTTGCTATGGCTCGGGTTGATGGTGAAAACATCCTGCCCGGCGTCTGGTATGGTGTGGATTTAACTGAAAAGGCAGGTTGATTGAGTGGATAAGCAGAAACTATTAAAAATATGTACCTTGAAAGCTACGCCAAAAATGATCAAGATGGCTGCGGTCGATACCCCTGTAAAGGAAAAGTATTATCATTGGGTACGCACGGTTTATAAACATGGGCTGTACATGCGCTGCCATATCCAAGGTCACATCCTCATGGTGGCCTTTTTCCTGACCGAGCATTTGCGCGCCGGTGGCCGCAACCCGGCATATGAGCTGTTCATTGACCGCGGGCGCAGGCAGTTTATCACCTATGACAGAGTGCTGGACAAGTGGTGCACCTCCAAGCTGGACAGATTGGATTGGCCTGCCTATATATCCAGCTCAAAAGAAAAATGGATCAGCAGGGCGGATAATCATAAAATCAAAAAATACTTAAATGCAGAATATGACGACTTCACGGCCCTGCACTCCTACCAGTTGCAGATTCGGCAGGAAGAACTAAAGAAGCGGCACAAGAAACAGACAGATCCGTGGGACAAAGATTTGGAGCAGATACCGGACCTTCCGAAAGATTGGCAGCGATGGGTCAGCAAAGTCGGGATACGGCAACACTACATCTACTATCAGTACAACAAAAAAGGCGCCGAGAGCGGGTACTGCACATACTGCGAAAAAGATGTGCCCGTCAAAGGGCCGCGTCATAACAAGGAGGGGCGGTGCCCGCGCTGCCGGCACAAAATCACGTTCAAGTCTACCGGGAAGGCCGGGCGGGTTATAACGAAGCACTTCTATCTCTACCTGCCGCAGCGGTGCAGGGATGGCTTTGTTATACGCATGTTTGAGGGATATCATATATATCCCAAAGGCGAATATCAAACTCCGGAATGCATTTGCCATGAAATACGCCGGACGATCTTCACAAACAGTGGTGAAAACAACAGGGCATATTATTGGGGCCTTTACAGGCAAAGTGAACATCGGTGGATTCGAACAGGGTTATATCACGGCAGATGGTACGGCGATGCGGAAGGAAAGGTATATGGGAAAACGCTACCCGACCTTGCGCGAAAGGAACTAAGCCGAACCGGTTTGGCAGAAGCGGTCAAAGGTTCCCAACTCTTTTTCCCTGAAATATATCTCACCATACTCAACGAGAGACCTTATCTGGAGAAGCTGGCCAAAGCGAAGCTGCCGCGGCTTGTAAAAGAATGCATGTCCAGCTATTATACTTTCGAGGAAGAGCTGCGCGATATAACCGCAAGCAGCCTGACCAAAATACTGGGCGTCAACACACAGGAACTAAAGCGAATGCGGCAAAACAACGGCGGCACAAAGTTTCTGGCCTGGCTCAGGTACGAGCGGGCGACCGGCAAAATCATTCCCGCCCATGTGATCGCCTGGTTTTGCAGGGAGCGCATTGAAGCGGATCGACTTCGGTTCATCAAGGGTAAAATGAGTATGGTGCAAATCTACAACTATCTCCGGCGCCAAATGTCAAAATACAAGGCGTCCAGCAAGGATATCTTGATCAAGTGGTCCGATTATCTTTCTTTGGCAAGACATCTAAAAATGAACACAGACGACGCGATCATCTTCAGGGTCAATAAACTTTACCAGCGCCATGATGAGCTGGTAGAGCGTTGCCACAGTAAAGAGCTTGCCCTTGAAGCGGGCGAGATTCTGGAAAGGTATCCGAATATAGATGCCATTTGCGAATCTCTGAACGAAAAGTATGGATTTGCCGGTGAAGAGTATGCTATCGTGGCACCGTCTTGTGTTGAAGATATGCTGGCAGAGGGTAGAAACTTGCATCACTGTCTGGATAAAATCGACCGCTATTGGGAGAGGATTGAGCGCCGGGAGACATATATCCTCTTTCTGCGGAAAACAGCAGAAGTAGATAAGCCCTACTATACCCTGGAGGTCGAACCCAACGGGACGGTGCGGCAAAAACGGACTATGTATGACCGGCAGGAGGCGGATATAGAAGACGCGACAAAATTCCTTGCCCTGTGGCAGAAAGAGATAACCAAGCGGCTTACCGCTGAGGATATCAAGCTGGGGGAAGAAAGCCGCAGGCTGCGTGTTCAGGAGTTTGCGGAGCTGCGGAAAAACCAGGCTATCATCAACATCGGGGATTTGAGGGGTCAGCTTTTGGTTGACGTCCTGCTTGCCGACCTTATGGAGAACGAGACAATAGCACAAGCCGCATAGTGCTAACGGCCGTAAGTAAAAATTGCGTTGGCAAAATTCCTATATATGGCGCTTGACAAATTGAGATAAACACTATATAATGTATTCATTGTATATCTTGAGTCCTTCGCTGGACTTTCCATGTTGGCATCTTCGCTGATGCTCTAACTTTACCTTGCTAGGCGCAGTACCCCTTTTAATGGGTGTAATGCGCCTTTTTTGCGTTTATCAAAAAATACCCGTGGACTGGGCAGGAGGATTCGCATAGAGCGAAATCTCTTGTTTTTTTATAACAAAAACCGAAAGGACGGAGCACATGAAAGTTATAAAATGGAACCGCAGAAGAAAAGTGACTGTTACCCTGAAAAAGCCTGATGCCTTGGGTAATCCCCGCAGGGTCGTCGTTTATTACGACGATTTGAGCAGAGCGAAGAATCCCCCGGCATGGATGAAAGAGCTACTTTTTAGTGATAATGTCGCGTAAACTTGATCTGAAATAGTAGGAGAGAAGTGTTATAATGGCTTATTGTAAAAAACTGGGCAACAAAGAGTTGATATCCTTTGCCAAAAAGGCGATTGAGGAGCTTGGTCTCACAAACAACGAGGTCATGCTGTATCTGTACGATGGTAAAAAACATTGTCCCGATTGCAAAGAGCTGTATCAGTACATTGACCGGTTTTGCCCCAAATGCGGCGTTTTAGCGTGTAAGGGGGAGGCAGAAGATATTTGATCAACACTTTCCCCCAAGAATGCTGGTGAATGGTATTAACCGCTAATAAAAAGGAGCGCTATATGGAAAACACTGACGTCAAAACCATAGACAAAATCAAAAAGCTGCTTGCCCTGGGCGAGCATAACCCCAATGACCACGAAGCACAGGCGGCCATTCTAAAAGCCCATGCACTGATGGCCGAGCACGGCATCAGTGCAGTCGATACAGACGAAGATATATCCTATTCCACCGAAAGCTGCGAGCATAAAGGGGACCGAAAGTTCCGTAGGAACCTAGCGGCTATTATTGCCCCCAACTTTAGATGCCATTACTATTTAAGTAATGGGTGGGTAACCATCTTTGGCCGGTCAAGTGACGCAAAAATCGCCAAAGAAGCGTTTGAGTATGCCTATGTTTACGCCTACCGCGAATCCAACCGCCTGTATGCCCAGTACCGCAAACGCGGCCTAAATGCACACGGTATTGTAAATTCCTATGCAATCGGATTTGTGTGCGGGTTAAAGGAAAAGCTGGACGCCCAAAGCACCGCGCTTATGGTGATCACCCCTCCCGATGTGCATAGCGAGTACGATAAACTTGGTCAAACGCTTGGTCTGCGCAAATCCAAAATCAGATTGTCTACATCAAGAGCCAACCGCGCGGTCTACGATCAAGGCCTTGCCGATGGACGCTCTGTTATGAACGGGCGCAAGCTGGAATCTGCGGGCTAATTTTGAAACCCAATAAAATGATTAAAGTGGAGTGCGGCCATAATAGCGGCAGCCCCACTTTTTTGCATTCATAAAAGGAAGGTGCAAGCCTATGAAAGACAAGGGACCCACTGGCAAATCAATGAGTGAAATGTTAGAGGAAGGCTTAAACAACGCCTTTTCTACGGACTATTACCATCGCTTTCTCTCCTTTGTCGCAGGCAATCCGAACTACTCATACCGGAACGTTATCCTCATCCTCCAGCAATGCCCTCATGCCAGAAAAACGCAGGGTGTCAGGGCGTGGAACAAAGAGGGGCGTATAATAAAGGCCGGCGAAAAAGGGCTGCGGATCAATGCCCTCTTTGAGAAAGTCAAAGAGCAGGAGGATAAACCGCCGCTTCCACCATCCAAAAGGAAGCTCGAAGGTGGGGAAGGCTCAAGGTTCCGTAGAATCAGCGTTTTTGATATATCACAGACGAGGTCAATGGATGGGGATGATGCGCAACAGCCACTATACCTCGCACCGGGCGGTAATGCTTTAGACGTTGCCAGACCCGAAGGGGATGTACCTGGCTATGATGAACTTTTGCGAGATTTGCGCGAAGCTACCCCGCTCCCGATTGTTTTCTCGGACAGCGTAGAGGAAGACGCAAGCGCCATGCTTTTTGAGACTGTCATCAAGAAAGGGATGAGCCAACTTCACACCATACGCACGGTCATATTCCAAATATCTTTGATATGGTTGCGGGCGCACTGTCCTGATCAAAAGCTACTCCAAGCGGCAGCGCGCAGTGTGACCTTTATCATCAGCCGGCACCTTGGGATTGACACTTCCGGGTTTGGCTTTTGCGAAGTTGCGGAATACGGCGCCGGCCAGGAGAACGTTGACAGAGAAGAATTTCTGGACGCCATTCAGAAAACGGCCCTATACTTCATAGATACCCTTGATGGAATTCGCAAGGCACGCCAGATTCGGTATGCCACCAGGGAATATTTCTTGTTTGCGAGTAAGAAAACCGCCATGCGTCTGTTTCGTCAGGGATATTTGGTTTATCTGGTATATCCCGATGAAGGTGAGCTTCTAGTCATGAGCAAAAAAGATTTGGAGCAGGATGAAGGTCCGTTCGCTGTGCCGCGTGGAGATTGGTTTGGTGCAACACCGATGGCAGCGTAATAAATGCCTTGATATTCTCACGCTCTTGTGATACAATATGTATCACAAGAAGGAGGTGCGCCTGCAATGTTCAATACCCACGTGAAAGCTGTTCGTGATTTGAGGAACAACTACACGGAAGTCGCGCAAATTGTCAGAAATCGCGACCATGTTATCATAACCAACAACGGCAAGAGCGAGGCCGTTTTGATTCCCTTTGACGAATTTGAAAAGTACCAAGAATTTTTGCATATTCGTTATGTCAAAGAAAAACTGGCCGAAGCCGAAGCCATCGCCAACGATCCCAAAGAATGGGTTGGCGTTGACGAGCTGTTCAAAGATTGGGATAGTTGGGATGCGGTGCAGCGATGAATCCCATTGTATTAAGGCTGGCAAGGGATGATTTGCGAGAGACCTGGGAACGGTTGTCTGAATATGGTGAGAGCCCTCCTAAACAGTTTAGATTGAGTTTTGAGAAATTCAGCAGCCAGGTATCGGATATGCCGGATATGTTCAGCAGGTACGAACACAACCCGATTTACCGAAGGGCTGTGCTGGCGTATGGCTATCTGGTCTTTTATCAAGTGGAGAAAGCCAGCGGCAGAGTAAAAATTTATCGCGTTCTACACGGCAAACGCGATGTGCAACCCTTGCTGGAGAGCTAATTGTATTAACAAAAAAATATTTACCTGTGGAGCTGGGAATTGATTTTCCCGGCTCCATTTATTTTTGACAGGGAGCTGATGACTCATTGAAATATAAATCACCCGGCACCATAATCCGCTTACCGGACAGAAAAGCGCTCAACCAAAAATGCCTGGACGCGCTTGCAGACAACGATCAGCATATGTTACCCGCAGAAATCTTCCACAACTACACCGGCATTGGCGGTCTGCATGGGCTCAACTATGTGGATTACGGCAACTACCACGATTTTTCCGAAGCAAAGAAGGAAATTGAGCAAGGACAGTTTTTTACCCCCGATGCCCTCTGCGCCTGGGTGGTAGATTGCATCCGCCCGGACGAGCGCCACAAAGTCGCCGACCTCACTTGCGGCAAAGGCTCTTTTTTCAACTACCTGCCCAATGAGGAGAAGATATACGGCTGCGAAATCGAACCAGACAGCTACACTATAGCCAGCAAACTATTTGATAAAGCAAACCTGACTTTGGGTGACGTCCGCAGCTACAATCCCGGCGTGTTTTTTCACCTTGTAATCGGGAATCCGCCCTTTCACCTGAATTGGACATACGAAGGCAAGAAAATGAGCAGCCAGACGGCATACATCCTCAAGGCGGCGGAGCTACTTTATCCTGGGGGTCTGTTAGCGATCATTGTCCCGGATTCCTTTCTGGGGGATTCCACGCCTAAAGTAGATAAAAAACGCATCTACAGCCAGTTTAACCATGTCGTTCAAGTGTCGCTCGATGGGAACGCTTTTTCTGCCCTTGGTGTGCGCAATTTTCCCACCAAGCTGCTGATCTTGCAACGCAAAGCGAATGTGCTTAAGGATGTCGAATATAACCCCGAATTGATCAAAGAGACGTTATCAGACCGTATCTATTGGCGCTATGTCTATCCTACCGTGGAATCAACCCGCAAGCGTGCTCCGCAGATTCAGCTTCAAATTAACCGGCAGGCTAAAATGAAGGACGAAATCAAGCGGAAAGAAAGCGCGCTGCTCTATCAAATCAAGATCCATCCCCGCACCCGATCCCGGTATTTGGAGTGTAAAAATCTGCTGAATGAGTATTACACGCAGAAAAAGCCTGAGAAGATGTCTGATGAGGAATGGGAGAAGACTCGTTTGCAGCATAAGCCCGTCATGAAAAGAATCCGGGGAGTTCTGCGCGCACAAAACAAGGTGGAAGTAGATAAGGTAGCGCTTGTCAAAAACGACTACCGGATTTACTACAAAGCCTATTCCGCCAAAATGCAGCCGAAGGCTGACGCGCTTAACGTTGGGATGGCAATGCAGCGTATCACGCAGATTGTGCCTTTCGGCGGCCCCGATGACTTGCGCAAATGCGGTCCATATGAAAAGTTGATGCACAGAAAGCAAAAAGCCTACCAGCTCCAGACAACACCATACACAAAAATGCAGGAGGATCCCCACATACGCGAGTGGCTTGAAAGTTGGGAGCTGGCCGACAAGTGGGGGGAGCAGCGTAAAAAACTCAGCCAAACGCAGTTGTACGATACCAACCTCTGCCTACAAAAGAATTACGCTTATCTTCATTGGAACCAGGGCACTGGCAAAACCGTAACGGGGACGGCCCAGGGGGTGTACAGGCTTGCCCACGGCCAGATCGACTATGTAATTGTGGTATCCTCCGCCATCTCCATCGAAACGACATGGGCGCCTTTTATGGCAGCCTACCGGATTCCCCATAAAGTTGTCAAAAAGCGGGCGGATATGCGAAAGGTGTTCCCGGGAGACTTCATCCTGATCACATTGGGGCGGGTCAAGAATTATCAGCGGCAGATACAGAAAATCGTCAAGCTGGTCAGCCGCAGGTTTATGCTGATTTATGATGAATCGCACAACTCATCGGCGCTGGACGGAAGCGAGGACGTCGGCAAGCTGACTAAGGCGACCCTGGCATGTTTTCGCAGCCTAAAATACAAGCTGCTGATGAGCGGCACCTCCATCAACAACAATGTAATTGAAGCGTACCCACAGCTATATCTCCTGTATAACGCCTCCGTCAATATGCTCTGCATGGCCAAACAGCTTTATAGTTTTGATGAGGAAACTGAGAGTTACACACCATATTTCAATGACCGCTATGCCATGCCATATCCTCCATATGTTGACGGTCTGCACTACTTCAAGCACAGCCATTTACCTGAGCGCCTGACTGTCTTCGGCGTCGTTCAAAGGCGACAGGATATTGTAAACGCATATGAATTGCGGGATATTATCAGCTACACCATGATAACCCGCACATTCAAGGAGGTCACCGGCAAGGATCTGGAGCGCCGCAGGGAACTGCGCGCGGTGATGACCTTGCCCGAACTCCAGCTATATGAGGTTGCCGTAAAGCAGTTCGACATGCTGATGGACGAATATTTCAAAAGCCGCAATATGTCGGCCAGGAAGCTGGCGCAGGCAAAAATTATCGCCCAGATTAAGATCATGCTGCGCATCTGCACCTGTGCAACGGTATTCCGGGATTACGAAGGCGGTCTGATTACCGGGCGGCTCCAAGCGATTTTCTCGAAAATAGAGGAAGCCCCCGGCCAGCGCATTGCAATCGGCGTTCGGCAGAACAAAATTGTGCGGGCATACGCGGCGGCGGCAAGGCAGTATTTCCCGAACCGCCCCATCTTTACTGTGACCGGCAGCGATTATAAACCACATCAGCGGCGTGACTTGATTTACGGCCGGTTTGAGGACTTTGATGATTCTATTCTCATCTGCACCCAGCAAAGCTTGTCGGAGAGTATCAGCATTGACAGCGTTGATACCTGCTTTGTCTCCGAGCTGCACTGGAACGACGGGCGGATGGCGCAGTTTTACTATCGGTTCATCCGCTATATATCCACAAGGATCAAGAACATATACTATGTTAACTACCCTGATAGCCTGGAAACCAATTTGATATACCTCTTGGTGGCCAAAGAGCGGATGCTTCGGTTCCTCAAAGGACAGGATATTACCTTTGAGGATTTGTTCGCGGAAATGGGCTTTGACTTAGAACACCATCAGAAAGCCGTGTTCAAAGGGTATGACAAAGACGGGCATCCCGAACTCTATTGGGGGAATCAGCAGATCGCGGCGTAGCATCCTCACTTGACAAATCAATATTAGTTTGATAAACTAAGGCTATAAACTAATGGAGGTGCCAACGTGGAACAAATCAATATTCACGCAGCGAAAACCCATCTCTCCGCTCTCGTGGACAAGGCAGCGGCAGGCGAATCTTTTATCATAGCAAAAGCCGGCCGCCCACTTGTAACCGTCAGCCCTTATGCGGCGCCTGCCCCTTCTCCACGGGTCGGGTTTCTAAAAGAATCGGTTTCTGTCCCTGCTGATTTCGACCAAATGGGTGGCGAAGTTATTTCAGCCATGTTTGAGGGTGGACTATGAAAATACTTCTCGATACACATCTCTTGCTTTGGGCAGCAGCGGACCAGCTTCCACCGGAGGCCGCACGATATATTGAGGACAATACAAATACTTTGCTTTTTAGCCCGGCAAGCTTATGGGAGATCGTAATCAAGCGTGGGCTGGGCCGTGCGGATTTTGTTGTTGACCCCGCAGCCCTTTCCAGCGGGCTTTTCAGCGCTGGATATCAGGAATTGCCCATAACCGGGCGGCACGCACTGCTTGTTTCAACCTTGCCGTCTTTGCACAAAGACCCATTCGACCGGATTTTGCTTGCGCAGGCCATGTCTGAAGGAGTACCCCTTTTGACTTCGGATAAGGCTGTGTCTAAGTATCCCGGCTCGGTGATTTATGTCGGAGCGTAGATGCAACCAAAAAACATCTTGGATGATTACTCATCCAAGATGTTTTTTTGAGCTTGCGCATCATCAGGAAGCTGTGTGCAAAGGGTATGACAAAGACGGGCACGGGCATCCCGAACTCTATTGGGGGAAACAGCAGATCGCGGCGTAAGTATTTGTGGTGGGCGTGGCAGTAGACCCTTCGCGCCCGCCGCGCTATGCTAGTTTTTACCTAACGCTTGGTTGCTTGGTTGAACTATTGCATATCATATCCTAATTATGCTATAATACAGCTATGAGGAGGTGTAACATATGATTATCAAGCCATCCGCCGCTATCCGAAACAACTACCGTAAGGTGGCCGATTACTGTATCGAAACAGGCCAGCCGGTCTTCCTCACCAATAACGGAGAAGGCGAGCTTGTCGTTATGTCGATTCAGGCATGGCAGGAGGAGCGTCAGAGGATAAGGGCCGAAGAAGCCTTGCTCAATATAGAGACAAGAAAAGCCGCAGGTACTATGCGATATTTCCCGCTGGATGAGGTATTTGCGGGGCTGGGTCACATAATTGACGAAGCTGAGACCACACATGGGCAATGAAGCAAAAGTATATGAAGTCGTTGTCTCTGATGATGCCACACACATGCTTGGTAAGCATGTGCGGTTTTTGGCTAATGTCAATGTTCCTGCGGCCCGCAGGCTTAGGGTTACGCTTTATGACGCCTTTGTATCGCTTAAAAAAATGCCGCATAGATGCCCTGTATTTCACACGCGCAGGACAGACGAAACCTATCGCCACTTAATTATAGGGCGATATCAAATTATTTTCTCAATCGATGAGGAAGCTGATATTGTGAATATTGAATACATCTTGGACTCCCGGCAAGAAAGCGATTTTTAGCAAATGCATTCAAGGCTTAGTGGGGTGAACGTCTTGGGATTGACAATGAAACCACGCGAGTTAATTAAGTTCCTGGAATCTAACGGTTATAAATTTGTTCGGGCCAAAGGTGGAAGTCATCATATTTACAGTGATGGCACACATTCCGTACCTATACCCATCCATGGAAGTAAAGATTTTGGTGAAGATTTTATTAGAATGATTTTGAGAGAGGCGGGGATCAGCAAAAGTGCCCTTCTAAATTATTTGAAGTGACAGGGGGATTACCAGTGATTGCCAAATTGTCAACAATATGTTCGAAACAAAGCAATGGCGCCTATTTCGCAATATGCCCTGAGATTAGCAAATGCTTTACCCAAGGAGACACCTATGAACAGGCGATCTCCAATCTCAAAGAGTTGGTCGAAATAACGGTAAAGGAAGAGCTTACAGCAGAAGAAATACAGGAAATCGTACGATCAAAGACAAAAATATTTTCCGAATTTGAGATTGCCATTTGATGCAATGTCCTGGCACAGGTAGGTGAGACCGCTTCACCTGCCTGTTTTCTATCCTTCAAAAAACTTTTGTGAAGTTTTGTAAAAACACAAAATATAGCTTGACAAAGATTGTTTCATACTGTATAATGTGTTCATTGTATATCTTGAGTCCTTCGCTGGACTTTCCATGTTGGCATCTTCGCTGATGCTCTAACCTTACTTTACTAGGCGCAGTACCCCCTTTTATGGGCGTACTGCGCCTTTTTTTGTTTTGTGCTCAAAATCAAACAGGAAAGGAAACTTAAACAGATGGAAAAGCAAACCAACTTCAACAGTCTATTATCCCTACTGCCGGAGGGCAAGGTGGAAAGCAATGTTCGCCTGGCGGATACCGCCGTCACCGGCATATGCACAGTGTATTTGAGCCGTGCCGACGATGAAAAGGAGTTTTTGCTCCGTACAATCGGGGTTGCGGCACTGGATGGCAGCAACTTAACTGAAGCTGCGCGCATTGCCACCGATCAAGCCTATAGCGTAGCCATGCGTTATTTGGCTGGAGGCGTCCCGTCCGCTATGCCGCGAACACAATCATCAATGCAGGTGCCCGAACCGCGGGAAAATCAGATCTTGGAGCCAAACCCGGAGTCGAGCCAGCCTGTATCTCCCCTTGCCGGAGATATTAACACAAATGGTTCCGACAATGCTGCGGTTACAAGTCAAGCGGTGATAATCCAATCTCCACCTGTTGACTTGAGAACGGTCGTCGCTTTTCCGGGAGAGGCCTCGGCTGATTCCGGCACCCTAGCAAATTGCCCCACGAAAGGGCAGGAAAATAACGGCGGCATCGAAAAAATTGAGTTTGTCGGTACATTGTTTCCTGAGTCTGACACTTCCGATCACACTGTGGACAGCACCGACCATAACAACGATATTGACCCGGAGTACCAAAAAGCGCTGGATACGGAAATTACCATTTTCGGCAAAGCCAACGCGTGCCATGGCTGGACGGCAGGCAAGATGCTAGCCGAACAACCCGAAATGATCGTTAATTTTTGCAACCGAAACAACGGAGGAGCCAAGTACACCGGCCCGAAAACCGACCAGGTAAATGCACTATTTATGCTATATCCCGACGCAGTACGCAAGATCAGCAATGCTGCGTAACACATAGCGCGGGCTACAGTGCGAGGGGGTGTAAACATTACTGTATTTGAAATCGTCAAAGACAGCGTGGATATTGTTGACGCGGCGCAGCGGTATGGACTTGACGTAAGCCGGCATAAAAAAGCGCTCTGCCCATTTCACAGCGATACCCACCCAAGCCTGTCATTCAAAAGGCACCGATATAAGTGCTTTGTCTGCGGGGCTGGCGGGGATGTAATTGACCTTGTCGGTCGCCTGGCAAACACAGCGCCGCTTGAGACAGTGCGGGAGCTTAATCAGACCTTTGGCTTACACATTGACATTGACAAACCTGTTCCGTCCGGAGAGGTACAGCGGAGAAAGCGACTACAGGAACAGAAAAAGGCTTTTGAGGATTGGGAGCAGAACGCATGGAAAACTGTGAACGCATATTTTCACCTGCTCCGCGATTGGCAGCGGCTATATGCCCCTAAGCGCCCCGAAGATGAGCTTGATCCCCGATTTGTCGAATCTCTGCACCAATCAGGTTATATAGAGCATATTTTGGAGGCTATGTTCATTAAAAGAAGTATGGCGGAAAAATTGGCATTTCGCAATGATTATCACCAGACAGTCGAGCGTATTGCACAGCGAATGAAAGAGAGGTGTGTCCATCATGCTGGAATCATTGGGACGGGGGATAACTCGGCTGGAATTGTATTTCCCTTCAAGCTCACCGGTGCTGAATCTTTTGCAAGAGTTGCATAAAATTACGTGGAGGAAAACCAGATGGCTGAATTCAAAGTACAGGCGATGATTCATAGCTTAAAGGCTGTAGATGAAACAACTATCGTCAGCCATGAGGACAACAACAATGTCCTCGCGGACTACAAAGGTCAGCGGTGCACGGCAATTTATAATGTGTTCAACGGCCTATATTATGTTGATGACATTTACGGCAAACTACCAGGCTAAAAGCTGACAAACAAAAGAAAAAGGAGCTGAATTTCATGCCAATAAACGAATACATGACGCCGGAGATCGGCAAAGTCATTCCCCTGTTGTCGCAAACTTGCGACGAACTGACCAGACAGGCACTTATCCGCGCAATCACTAAAAAGACCCAGGAATGGGTGGAGGGTGACCCGGAACTTGCGGACATTCTTCTGGAAGGCACAAAAACGCTGGAAGAATGCGTCCGATACGTTACCGAAAAAGCGGCCTGCGTCATTGCGAAAAATATCAATGCTACGCTGAACGCCGAGTTCTCGCAACTGCCCAAAATGACAATCCAGGGCAACGAGGCGACCATGGCCGGAGGCGCTGTTGATGATGAACAGGTCTACGGGTGGGCGCAGGAATATTACTATGACCCTAACGCCAAACCTACCGATTTCAAGGAGGAAGCAAAAAGGAAGGCCGACGCCGCAGCGCGTGAAGCGGAGCGAAAGAAAGCTGATGCTGCTAAAAAAGCCAATAAAAAAGGAGCGAAAAAATCGGATGACAAAGCCAATTCCAACGCTGACGTCAAGCAGTCGCCTACTCCTGCTAAAGATGAGACTGAAGAGAAAAATACTACAGGGCCTATGGATCAAATCAGTTTATCCGGTTTCGATCAGGCTGCCGCTTAGAATAGGGGGTAAAAATGAAGCGCTTTCAAAACCAACTGATTGTAGGCGTTGACGCTGGCAATTTTAACACGAAAACCCAGACGGCGTGTTTTACCTCCGGGTTTAGCGAACTGGCCGGGAGAGGGTTAAAGTTTGAAAATATGCTGGAATTTGAGGGCAGGCATTTTGCCCTGGCCAGCAGCCGGAAGCCGGTGCGCGACGATAAGACCCAAAGCGAGGACTTCTTTCTGCTGACCCTCTTTGCCATCGGTAAGGAGTTTGTGCAGCACAAGATCCCCCCGGGGAATTACAACGTCGTGCTCGCCACCGGGCTTCCACCCGGGCATCTGTCAGTGCAAAACCTCAAGCAGCAGACGCATGAGTATTACAAAAAGCAGGCTGATTTCATCTATAACGGCAACCGCTATCAAATTGATATTATCCGCGTCATCGTATGCCCCCAGGGCTACGCCGCGTTGCTGGCTCCCACCATGACCGAAGAAATGAAAATGTTGGCTGGCGCAAACAGCCTGAACGGTGAGAGTCGCCCTATAGACATTTTGGCAAAAGAGCCTTTGGCGGTTTTGCTTGACATCGGCGGCGGAACAGTTGATCCGATTGTGCTGGAGAATGGGGTTCCAAACCCTGATTTCCACACTTCTCTATCAGAGGGAATCATCACAGCGTATAACGAAATCTGTGCGGAGATAAAATCCAGAAGCGGCCGCGACCTGTCCGAATCCGTTATTGGCCCTGTGCTGAACGGCAAAGCCGCGCGGGTGGATGATGCTGACACGCGATTGATCCACGAGCGCATCCAGCGATACGCTGACAACCTGCTAATGAAGCTGACAGAACAAAAGCTGCCCTTTGGCAACAGTTATGTTCTGCTCATGGGCGGCGGTTCAGCCATTGTCAGGGCTTGTTGGGGAAACGCCAGTCATCGCTTTGGAAAGCTCGACTTTATTGGCGACATTCGGGTCAACGCGGCGGGCTATGAAGAAATGGCAATCCGCGCGCTTTTACGGGGTTAGGGTGAACGCCTATGTTGAAAGACAAAATTGTTCGCCTTGAATACCATCTCAAGTTCAACAGACGAAATCCAAGTCATGTCAATTCGGCCCGGGTGCTGGCTTCGGTGGAAAAGCAGTACAAGTCATCCTTCATCGCGCTGGCCATCAAGCATTACATGAAAACCCATCCTATGGGCATCAGCCTGGAAGAGCTGATGAGTATTTACCGGCAGAGTGACCGATCCTACCAGCCCAAAACCCCGATTACCGAAAACCTCAAGCATGCCCATGTACAGCGGCCGGCAGCGGCGCCTGCCCCTGCTGTGGAAAACAATGATAAGACCGAAACAAGCAGTGCCATTGACAAGGCTATGGACCTTTATGGCCTTTGATTATCACCAAGGAGATGTTCAAAATGAAAGACGCGAAAGTACCACTGTTTTCTATGCTCAAAAGTGCCCGTGACCTGACCGTTGCCGCCCCGTTCTGGCTGATGGCTTTTGTTGCCTTCCTGCTGCGCATATTTGTTGTGCAACCCCTTGGCGCAGTGCTGGCTCTTGTAATTGGAACAGTCTGGTGCTGGGGAAACTTGGCGGGCATTCATAAGTTTGCGCGCAAGGTTGTTGGCCGCTAATGTACACAGTATGATCAAAAAATAATAACAATGAGGAGAATCGAATCATGGCTACTGTTCAAATTGACGATAAAAGCAGACAGGAACTTTACAAGGCTTGCAAGGTTACCACCGGGTTAGGAATTATATCCTACGCATACATCTGGAAACCCCGCCCGGAGGAGGATGGCAAGGCGCCAAAATACTCCACCAGCTTTTTGATTCCCAAGTCAGATATGAAAACACTGACCAAAATCAAAAATGCCATCAATGCCGCCGCAGCGCTTGGTCAGGCGGATAAGTGGAATGGCAAGCTTCCTGAACAACCCAAGCACCCGCTGAGAGACGGAGACGCCGAGGCTGATGAAAAGGGCGAGGAGTACCGAGGCCATTATTTCATCAACGCGACGTCCACCCGGAGGCCCCGGATTGTAGACTTCTATGTACAGGATATTGTGGAAGAGGATGAGGTGTATTCCGGCTGCAAATGCAGGTTGAGCTTAAATTTCTATCCTTTCAATACCAATGGCAACAAAGGTATTGCCTGCGGACTCAACCATGTGCAAAAGATTGAGGATGGCGAGCCTTTGGGCGGTGCCAGAAGCAAAGCGGAGGATGATTTCGCCGACGTCAGCGATCTCGACCTGCCATTCGATGAACCGGCAGGGACGATACCTGCCACACCGCCCGCCGCACCGGCGACCACACCCGGTGCCGATATTTTGAACAGCATTAACTTTGGTAATACCGCGGCATAGTTATTTTCTGTTAGTTAAAAGCCTGGGGAGCAGTTGACTGCTCCCCGGGCTTTTTTTGCGTTTCCCCAAAATTCTTGAGCGCTTGATCAGGCAGATATAGCTTCCTTGTTCCAGTGTTTGGCACCCACGTTTTTACCCGACAACCTTTCCAAAAATGTGAAAGGACGCGTATTCATGAATCTGTATTGGCCTGTAGACCCTGTTAAGAGACAACAGTTCCCCATGCCCTAATTGTTTGATATAGGAATCCCCGTCGAGGGCGAATAGGCCAATATCCCCAGTATCAAGTGTCTGCTGCTCCTTGATAAAAACGATCTGACCATCCACAAAGCGCGGCATCATGCTGTCGCCGCTTACCTTTATGGCAAAGTCGGTTTCTACCGGTACAATACTGTCAACATCAAAATCCTCGTAATCATCGCTGTCGAGAAAAGACCCTGTTCCTGCCGACGCCGGGATATTGTACAACCGGACAACTCGCCTGGGTTTTGTCAAATCATCTTCCCGGTCATCTTGGGCGTCGGCAAATAGTGGACTCCCTGCGAGCACAGTGATGTATTCCTCTACCCGGCTTTTTCCCAATCTGTTGAGTTTGGCAAATCCACGATACTGGCCGGCTAGGCCGCGAAAGGTTGTTTGTATATCACCTACCTCGTAAAGTTCACAAAGCAGCAAAAATTGCTCAGCCGGAGGCATGGCCACGCCGGTTTCCCATCGAGATATTGTTTTAACTGTACAAGGCTTCTCCAACCGTTTAGTCATAAAGCCTGCAACTTCCGGCTGCGTAAGACCACACTCTTTACGCAGCTGCGCTAGAGTTCCAGAATAACTCATAAAGGCATCCCTCCCTATGGCAATTATATATCATTTTACAAGATAAATCAATATAAAATCTCTAATTATAGGATTTTATATATTGACATCCCGTATCTCGGGATATATAATAAATAAAACACACTGAATTGGAGATTATTTCCTATTTTTCGTCTAAGGGGGTTAGAGTATGAAGCGAGAAACCAAGTCATTGCAAAATATCAAGAGGATGTGTGTGGGGCTTGCGCTTTGCCCCGACAGCGTCCTGCACAAATCAACGCTCGTTATGCGGATATACCGGGACGTTGTCTGGATGTCTGCGCACAGGGCCGACATCGTGCGGGAAGAAGCTTCCGCTTGTTGGCAGGGACAGGGGCTTGAAACCGCCCTTGCTTATCTTTCCGAATTTGCACCAACCGAGCAAAAGCAAGACTTTGAGGCAAAGGTGTCCAGCTTGTTTGAGACGAAGTGGCTTGTCGGCCTAATTGACTCTGCCATGTTGCGTGTTTATGAATACCCTGTCAATGGAAAGCTGTATTTTGAGATATTGTCAAAAAGCTATATGACAGTGCTGAGGTATTCCGAACCGGAGCTTTTAGAGGTTTTTTCTTTGGAACGCAGCACTTTCTATGAAAGAAAGCGGGAGGCGACCATCCTGCTCGGCATAGCTTTGTGGGGGTTTGCCATACCGGAAGTAAAGGAAATCATTGCAGAAGCGGCGATCCCGACTAAATCCCGACAATGTACGGACACATTGCGGACTGACTTCGGATTGTCAAGATGCTATACTGTGCATGGTGGATAACTGTGCGCGATAAAAATTGAATAGAGAAAACGGTTTCAGCCATTAGGCTGAAACCGTTTTCTGATGCGCCGGTTATTTCGATTAACGGCGCGCTTTTTGGCCGGGGGCATGTAGCCCCCGGCCTCTGTTTTTTTATGCCTTTTTAGCATAACGCGCCGTAAAAAAGGGGAACGGCGCGTGAATGTCAACGTTTGGCTCTGCTTCATCGCTCGCTATCCATAACCCTCCATTCGTTTCTGAGCATTTCAAAAAACGAATGGAGGAACAGTAATGGTATTGGCATATGACTATAACGGCGATCAGTATGAGGTTTTTGTACAATGGACAGCGGATACCGGGTATTCGACAGTATTTCGGGAGATCGCTCAGAAAATATCAGGCAAGCATTGGTTTTCTGCCGACCACTTTCAAGAGCTGGCAGAGCAGTTGGATGGACTGGCGGACAAGCTGTACAAGCAGATACATAGATTCATAGACGAATATCATGGGGTGCCATATCGTCCACATATGCGGCAAGCGATTTTGCAGGCATGTTCGGAGATCCGCGACGCTGTGCGTGAATCCATGCCGACAAACCATCCCAAATATGACCGACTCCTGATCGGGATTTTTTGCAATGTGGCGGACAAGCTTTGCGAAATAGCAGATATCTACCTGACCGACCATGCCTATCAGTGTAAGTTCCGGGGGCGTTTGCGAAGCAGGGAGCAGTATATCGAAACAACGCTGCCAGGCGAAATCGCCTGCGAGTTTGAGGATACCCTGCTGCAAATGACCGACCTTTCACGGTTGTTGGATTGCCTGCCCAAAAAGCAGAAAGAGCGGTTGGTTAAGCATATATTCCTCGGATTCACCATGCGGGAAATTGCGGATGATGAAGGTACAACAAGACAAGCGGTTCAGCAAAGCGTCAGCGCAGCGTTGACTTACCTGAGAACCCATTGACATTGATAGTTGTCGCCATCCCCTGCCAGCGTCTATGGCAGGGGATATTTTTGAACTTTTTGTTAACGACCTTGTCAATCGCCTCACCCCAAGCCCTATTCTATGAAGACATTTTTCCTGTCTTCTCGTTCTTTGACAAACAAAGGCTCCAAAAAGCCTTTCATAATCAGTATTCGGGCTATATACCCATTGCTGGCAACCGGGCCGCGAAATCGGCCCGGCGATATGGAGCGCGGGCGCCAAGACCGCCTGTTCGGATTTTCCGAATAAACGCGATGAACCTTTCAGCACCATCCGGTGAAGCAAAGGCGCGAGCGATAAACCGCATCCATAGACCATCCCGTGGGGGGATGGTTCGCCCAAAAAAGCAATGTGGTATTGCTTCACTGCTCCTTGGTTGGGGGATGCTGCGAGCTTGGTTTTGTACCGGCCGGTGGCATTAAGATGTCTGTTCCTACAGACAGGCCCGGATATTCCCGTATCGGGGGTGAGCCGAGGGGCGGTCCTGCCGTCCTGACAATACGATACGATTATCATTTTAACAACGCATATCGGTCCCATAAACCAACCGGTTCAACACCAATGTGTGAAACCAACCGACCTGTTTGTGGGGCTCAGTATGTGTTGTTAATGTATGACCGCGAGGAAGGGGTGCGCCAGCGTGACGTTAAAAGAGCGGTTGACAAAACATTTATCTGCCGGAAAAAAGCGAAAGCGGTTTGTGATTATTGCCATGTTGTCGGTGTGGATTTTGCTGAGTGGCTTCAGCTGGACATGGTTCATCGAATTCACATCGCTAGCCATCTTTCCGTTTGATGAAGCCGTACATACTGCTTTGATTTTAGACTTTGATGATCTGGTCAACGTAAACCACCTGCAAACCTACCTGACCGAACCGCTGATCGCCGAACAGTTGATGGACGGCATACAGTCCAACCTATCCGGCCAAATCTACAATGCCATTGAGCTGCCGGAAATACGCGAAGAATCCCTTGGCCCAAAAATCATCCGCATTATTTTCGACAGGATATTCACCTAAACCTGGGAGGGAGTAAATTGAAGAAAGCAAAATATCTCTTGATGCTGGCAGTAGGGGCAGCGATGACAATCGCCATTGCGGTGCCTGCGCTAGCCGATGATTCACTGAACATCACAGTTGAGCCAATCCAAGGCACACCATATTCGCATCATGAAATCGCGCAGCAAAATCACGTGCCGTTTCCCACCGATATTCAAATCACCCAGCAGGGCGGACGCAACTTTCTCCACAAGACCTTTACAGTACCCACGGGTGTTGACCCCAACGAACTGGTTGAGGCCGATTTCACCTTGGGTGGCTACCGTTACAGGCACAGCAACACCATGCTGCGCGAAACCACACCGGATTCCTCTAGCAAAACAGCTATGGAAACCAGGACGGTTGACAGTGAAACAAACGAACGCGCGGCCATAATCGCTATGCTGGGAAGTAGGCTACCTTACTCTGATGAGTACGGATATACAGGCGAGCTTTTGCTATTGCCGGAAACCTTGACCATATCCGAGGCGGGCCGGACCAGCTACACCTATATCGTAAGCGATGTCCGGCAATTTGAAAACCTTGCCGACAACGATATGGCGCGGATTCCGGAAACCACCGTTAAAAACGGACTGGCCCTCTCCCTCCAATCGGTGGACTGGGAGGTAACCGGTTGGCAAACCAGCGGCCTGCCTGCCGGATATACGGCCATCGCCCACTACTCTGCGCCCGCAACCGGTACACGGGCATCAGGCTACACGGCTACAGCGATTTTCAGCGGTGAGGTTACCAGAGAGCTTGCCGGGGAAAGCACCTTCACCATTGTCTACGAGGGGGAACAGGTCATCATTCCATTCAACCATATTCCACTTCTTGTAGCCGGCCTTATTATAGCAGGGTGTCTTGTCGCACTCATCATCATCTGGCGGCTTCGCAAAAACCTGGAGGTTTATGTTTACCAAGCCGGGGTTCCTGAACTCTATTCAAAAATGCGCGTTTCACTCAAAAGGCCTATCATTGAGCTGCGGCAGCTATCTGATGTTGAAGTCCGCCTGATGTTCGATAAGCATTTTGCCAAAAAGCTGATGGATCAGAGGATTTTTGTGGTCAGCAAGTTCAGGAACACCCGCTTCGATCTAAACGGTATGAGGGTGGTAGACCTTTGGCTGGCGGGAGATCAGGACAGCAAGAAGGAGGAACGCCTTGATGATTAGCTTTATAAAAAGAAATAAAATACCGATGACTTGCGGCGCTGTGCTGCTTTGTGTAAGTTTGGCAGCGCTGCTTTTTCATGCGTTCAATCAGGACGGCGGTGTAGAGGTGCCGACCGGGCGCATCCATGACGCCGGTGTGTTTGATGATGATATTGTGGCCCATGACTCAAGCGGAGGCGAAATTATCATCGGAGGTAAGGGAAATAAGAGCGATGCGAAGCCTCTTTCGGCAACAAATATCACTTTGGACCCGGAGGATATTTGGCAGGAAAGCTCGAATGCCGGAAGCTATACCCTTACTGAGCAGGCACAAATGCAAAGCGACAATATTGGTGTATTGACTATTCCGGATTTACGGCTTATAGTTAACGTATACGAGAGCCCGGATAACGACAACATGGAGGCTATGGAAAAGGGTGTTGCCCATTTTTACCACACCTCTGCCTGGGAGGGCAATGTGGCGATGAGCGCCCATAATGTGAATCTGGACGGCTCACCAGGCTATTTCCTTAACCTCCATCAGCTGCAAAAAGGCGCGATCATCCGATATGAAACCGCGCTCGGCGTCCGTGAATACGCTGTCGAGACCATTTCCCAGGTAAACGAAAACGACTGGTCTATGCTTGACAGGTCGGATACCAATAAGTTAACCTTGGTAACGTGCATCACCGGGCGACCGGATATGCGTTTGATTGTACAGGCAATTGAAGTGCCAAGCTAAAATTAACAGATTGTTTACACTTTTGAGGTCGAGCAAACGGGGTATGGAGAAAGGTATATGTTAGACGGCAAAGTTGAACACCGTCAATATATATGACAAGAGGTGCTTGAAATGTTGGGAACAGGAAACGTCGACAGAAAGATGTCCAGCATGTGCGAAACCCTGTATTTGGCGTACCAAGCGAGAAGGTGTCTGGCTGTACTTATGGCGCTCATTCTAGTGACTTCTTTCACAGCCTGCAATACGTCGGCAGCGCCGGAGGATGTGGAGGCTTTGGCAGTCACGCAGGAAGACTTCGATGCCCTTCAAGCTGAACGCGATGCCTTGGCCGCAGAGTTGGAGCGCATAAAAGAGGAGATCGCCGCCCGCGAAGCGGAAGACGCAGTGGCGGAGGATACGGGCGACGAGTACGAACTCGGCGAGGTGGAGACGCAAGAATCTGCTGAGGAAAGCATTGATGCCAATACCACGCCCGTAATGCAAGAGACGCCGCAACCCCAAGCACGGCAACAACCCGCGCAACAGCAAACTCAACTCCCGGAGCCGCAAGCACAGCCCCAACAAGCAACTGCTGGAACAGCAACCAATGGAACCGGTGTGTTTGCGGGGGTTCATGTAACGGTGAACGACACGACAACGGTAGCAACAACGTCCGGTATGCCCGGAATCGGGGCGGTGGTATTCAATTTTCTTTCTGCTGACGGGCGTGTTCTTGGGAGTATCTCTTCGGACGACTATATGCGGATCATGGAGAGAAACGGCATCAATGATGGCGGCGAGGTTTGGTTTGCTGATCAGTTTAACCGGTTTAGAGGACTGACCCAAAGCGCCGGGGAAGCTTTTGTGGAAGCGAATGCCGACAGGCAGGAGCAGTTTCGGAGAGAACTTATCCGGCTTGTAAATGTCGAGCGGGAAAGAGCAGGGTTGGCTCCTTATACGACTAATCAAGATTTGATGCGATTTTCTCAGATTCGGGCACAAGAGTTAGCTACGCAATTTTCCCATACCCGGCCTAATGGCCTTAATGCCGGGTACGAGGTTATTCACGCAGGGTCAACAAGCCCGGAGGGCGCAATGAGAGCTTGGATGAACTCTTCCGGGCACAGGGCGGCTATACTGAATGATTGGAGAACAAACATAGGGGTCGGAGTGTATATCACGCAAGACAGGGGTATACAGTGGCAAATGTATTTTTACGGCGACGACCTTAGTAACCTTGCAAGTTCAGGATTCAATGCATAGCTACTCAAATTAACTTTATAAAACCTGTGTGAGCGCCATTTGCGAATGGCGCTCATTTTTATCTCTCTGCTCCCTAGCTTTACTCTCACCCCTTAGTGGTTCATATAGGAAAAGGTTATCTCTCGAATAAGTGGGATAGCCTTTTTGTTTTGTCAAAAAATAAAAAGGAGCTGTAAATATGCTGCAATGCTTGAAAAAAATTGTTTGCTTTACCCTGGTAGTCGCTATGCTCGCAGGCGTATTACCGGCCAGTGCAAGCGCCGTAATTGATGCCCCTTTGACTGGTTCCACAGGCTCCGGTTGGGATGACTTTGGCGGTCGCCCCGGTGAAATCGTGTTTGAATCACATCCAGATTACGGAACATCCGACTCTAACGGGAGTGGAGTTCATTCCCCTGGCCTTGGCGCCGGTGGCGGAAGCCCAGGCATAGGTGACCTCCCTACAGTCGGCGACGGCGTATCCAATCCTGATTTAGAAGAGGCGGCGCTGCCGGAACCAGAAGAGTTTGACCCGAATGCTGCCCTTGAAAATCCTCTGGCTGAAATTGTGTTTATGGAGTCTTGGATACAGGATTACCAACAAGCAGCGGCAAGCTGGGCGGCACAGAGAAACGCAGGTTCTCCCACTGTCACCAATATTACATGGGGGGCAGGGGCCGTGTCAGACCGAATCGTGTTCTCGGGTGGGCAATATCTTGGTAGCCCCCTGCCAAGGATTACATTTCAAGGGGAGCCCGCTTTTTGTTATGAATGGAATGGACAGTCCCCGGTCGGAGATTACAGCCTTGGGGGAGAAGGCACGAATCCAAGAATACGGCAGATCCTTGCGAACTTCCTTGCCAGCAACCGAAATAGAGAGCACTACATCGCCACACAAATTCTCATATGGACAGAGCTTCTAGGTTCGTCCGTGGCAAGTTGGGGAACATCCGGTGTCACCCAAGCACATATCAATGCAATCTCAAACGGCACCGCCACACCGGTTCCATATATCTGGTTTGGCGGCGGCAACCAAAATATTCTCATTCAAGGTGAACCAACCCACGCCCCATATGAGCTTTCTATTTTCAAGCGCAACACAAACGGCGGTGCCGGCATTCCCGGCGCCGTAATGCTTGTTGAAGGAACCGGCGCCCATAGCGGATTCAGCCGACAGGTTACAACAGGGGCAGGCGGTCGGATCAACGTTGAGCTTCCGGGCAGTGGCCAATACCAAGTAACAGAACTCCAACCACCCCCGGGGTTCTTACCACCGGACAACCCCGTTCAGAATGTCAATGTTGTTGAGGGGGAATCCGCGCAGGTTACATTTTTTAACGCGCCTGAAGATGGGGGAGGCGGTGACGAGGACGATAAGTACTTCCGCGTAGAGTGGGAGATCGAAGTCGAAACCGAAACCACATTTACGCAATCCACAGAAGTCGAGTATTCCCAAGGGCGCGGGCAGCTCGTTATCCGCAAACAGGATCAATACGGTGATCCGCTTAGCGGCGCTGTCTTCGATATCCGCATAGATTTCTCAGACGGCAGCTTCCATGAAACCCAAGGATGGGTCGTTGACAACGGTGCGCGCCTGCTGACCTGGACGCATCCCGCAGGGAATATTGACGCAGCGAGGGTCACCGTGACCGAGGTTATAGCCCCTCCGGGACATACCATTAACGCAAACCCCGTTCGCGTAATAGACATTGAACCCTCGTATACCATGTGGACAATTATCACCCACTGGGAGGAAACCGTAACTTCCACTACTCATTGGTGGGTGGTTATCGAAATCCGCAACGGGGAGGAAAGCGTGGTTGACCGGGTACAGGACGGCCCGGCCACCCATGAACGGACCCGCTCCGAGTGGAACCGCGAAACACATGCCTATGATCGCGTGGGCGACCTTGAACGAGATGTGCTGTTTGTGAACGAGCGCGAACACGGTCGGATTACAATCATCAAGCGGGATTTGCACACCGGAGAACGATTAGAAGGCGCTACATACCGGATAAGCTGGAACAACGGCGCTGCCTTCCGCGACGTGACCACAGGGGCAAACGGCGAAGTCCTTGTGACAGGGCTGGAGGACGGATGGCACAGTATCGTTGAGCAACGACCCCCTACAGGGTACTTGCTTAATCCCGAACCCATCCACATACTGCTTGGCCCGGGTGAGCATAGGACCGTTGAGGTGTTTAACGAAAAGATCCCGACCCTTGCCATCTTCAAGGTGTGCAGTGTGACCGGCAATTCGCTGCCACAGGCAAGATTTCAGATTGAGAGGATAACCGATACCGGTGTGGAACTTGTGGGGGTATTCACGAGTGATACAAACGGAGAAATACTCCTTGAAAATATTGAACCAGGCCGCTTCCGCATATCCGAAGTTGCCCCGGCTCCCGGATATATTATGGATCAGACGGTTCATGAGGTGACGATCGCTGCGGGGCAGCGCTATGAACTTACCATTACAAACACCCCGAGGGCGCCCATCTTAATCCGCAAAGTTGACCCGCAGGGTAACCCGCTTCTCGGTGCAGAGTTCACGGTTACAACCATGAACGGCGCGCATGTGGCAACCGTGCAATCTGCTCATACCGGATTCGCAATTGTCCCCAATGTGCAGCCGGGGTGGTATATCGTTTCCGAAGTCCGCAGCCCGGAGGGACACATTTTATCCAGCACCCCGCAAAATGTCGAGGTTTTTGCCGGCCAGCCCGCGACCGTAACTTTTGTCAATCACCCCTACCCGATTCTTCAAATTGCCAAGGTTGACGCTGATGATGGCAGGCCGTTGCTCGGCGCTACCTTTCGCATAGCAGAAGCGAATGGTCGGTTTGTTGGCGAGCGCACAACCGGGCCGGATGGGATGATTATTTTAACTGACCTGCCCCCGGGCGCGTATGTGGTTTCCGAAATCCGCAGCGCTGACGGATACATTCTTGACGCCACCCCGCAGACCGTTACCCTTGAGCCGGGCAAAACTGCACGACTGGAGTTCCGTAATACGTCCATTCCCGGATTGCAGCTTATAAAGCTCGACACCGAAACCGACAGGCCGGTCGAAGGAGCAATGTTTGATGTGACCGAGCTGCAAGGCGGGTTTAAGAAAAGTTTGGGGACGTTCACAACGGGCACAAACGGCACATTTTTTATCCCCGACCTAACACCGGGACATTTTGTAATCACTGAGGTTCGCGCTGCCCCCGGCTACATTCTTGACCAAACACCGCAAAATGTCTTTATTGAGGGCGGGCGGATCAACGTAGTCCAATTCTTCAACACACCGTACTCCAACTTGCGGCTTTTAAAAATTGACTCTGAAACCCGTAAGCCTTTAGCGGACGCCATTTTTCGCCTGTATGATGAGCGCAGGCGTGAGATCGGTACTTATACCACATCCGCCCTTGGAGAAATTTATCTGACTGAACTGCCTGCCGGCACTTATTTTTTGCAGGAGGTGCGTGCGCCCACGGGATACCTGCTTGACACCACCGTGCGCCAAATTGAGCTGGAGGCAGGGCAGCGCACCACTTTGGAGTGGCCAAATACCCCGCTCGGCTCACTGCGGCTTATTAAAGTGGACGCAGACACCAGACAACCGCTTTTCGGAGTTGAATTCGAACTGCTGGATGCGCGAAATAACATCCTCGGGCGGTTTACCACAGACAGAGATGGGGTTATCGCCTTTAGCAGCAACCTTGCCCCTGGCAGGTATCAGGTGCGGGAGGTACGTGCTGCCACGGGCTACCTGCTTGACGAGCGGCCGCACTCTGTCGTGATCCGCGAAGGTGAAACCACCGAAATCGTGATTGAGAATCGTCTTATGGTCGGGCGCATCCAGATTACAAAAGTGTCCTCCGGCTTCAACGATCTGACCAAAGACCGGGAGGGCGCGGGGTTGCGCGGTGCGACCTTCGAGATTTACAACAACCGTATGGAATTGGTGGACACCATCACGACCGAGGGTAGGCAGGGCATCGCCACATCCAAACCGCTGCCCTTGGGTGTTTACGGGATTGTTGAAGTCTCCAGCCCGGATTATTTTCTAACTGATCGAGAAATGTTCTACGCCGAGATCAAAATCCACGACGACCTGATCCGGTTCAGGGTGCTCAATGACCCTGTAGACCTTGAAGTAAGCGTAGAGAAGCGCGGGATCGCAGAGGTGCAGCCCGGCAACGTTATGTATTACGAGTTGCGAGATATCCGCAACAGCTCTAACGTTCCGCTGCGTGAGTTCTACCTGCGCGACATTCTGCCTACAGAAGCCGTTCGCTTGCAAAAAATCTGGACAGGCGTGTGGAGTGAGCGGGTTTCGATGGAGCTTCAAATCAGGACAAACCTGTCCCCCAATCTCCGCACTGTGCGAAGAAATCTGTTGTCTACCACCAACAACGAGATTGATGTTTCCACACTTGGCCTCGCGGGAGGTGAGTTTGTAACCGAGTTCAGGTTGGTATTCGGCGAAGTACAGCCTGGGTTCCATGAAACAACAGCACCACGGCTTGAGGTGCGGGTGCTGGATACGGCCACGCACGGCATGAAGTTTACCAACAGGGTTGATGTCGGCGGCAGGTATCTTGACAAGTGGGTATACGAAACTGGCGGCTGGACTACATCTGTCTGGGGTAGGCCGCAGCCGCGCGGACCTTTGCCGAGAACCGGCTTATAGCAATTTTATAGCTTCACAGTTTGCAGGGCATACATTTATGCCCTGCAAACCTATTTTTGAGGGGAGATTGCGAATGAAAAATTTACAATTCAGATGTAAGCTGTCGCATTTGAAAGCCACCATAGCACAAAAAGCCGTAAGGATGAAAAAAGTATGTCTACTTGCTTCTGTCAGCCTATCCACAGCACTGTTAATGACAACACCGGCCTATGCCGCCGAGGGCGCCACAGACATTTGGGTATGGCTGGACACCGCCCTAACCGACTTATATCAAAAGTTTTTAGCTGTCTCAACCATTGCCGCTTGCGTGGCCGCTTCCGTCTGCCTTATCCTGATGAACTTTTCTACTGACGACCGAGCGGTTAGTACATCCAGAGCATGGCTCAAGCGGATTTTGATTTCATGGGTCATTCTCAACGTCCTTGGTTTCATAATGACCTATCTCGTGAACTTGACACAAGGCGGCGCCTATACCGTTACACCTGCGGGGCCAGGCACAACACCATAATCATCGCGCAAGGCGAAGGGAAGGAAGGGAATTCGCGTGGGCATTCTATCCGGAATCGTAAGCTACCTGTTCGGCCTAGCCCTGAATCTGTTGGACGCTGCCATCGCAGGCTTCCTTGGAGCCCTTGGGTTTGACCTTGGCACTTTCGAAGAATATTTTCCGGCCGTGACAGCATACTACGAGGTCATAATCGGGCTGGGTGTAGGGCTTCTGTTCATGATGCTCATTTTCCAAATCTTTCGCAACTTTGGCGTCATGCTGGATATGGAGGCGGAAGACCCGTTAAAGATGCTGGGGAAAACTGCACTATTCTTTGGGATGATCATGTATTCCCGCTCAATTACTGATTTCATCATCCGCCTGCTGGTTGACCCCTACTCCATATTCATAAATGTTGCCCCCGACCCGTATGAGTTCAAACTGACCACTATGGTCACGTCCATGTTCACCAGCGTTTTCTCCAATCCCTTTATGGCCATTGTCGCGCTGATCCTAATGCTCATCCTTGGCTGGCAGTTTTTGAAGCTCATAATCGAATGCGTAGAGCGCTACATCGTTTTTTGCTTCGTAATTGTCATAGCTCCGGTAGTGTTTGCAACCGGCGCATTCAAAAGCACCGAGCAGATATTCAAAAGCTGGTGTCGGATGCTCGCTTCCCAGGCACTTTTGCTACTCATCAATGTCTGGTCGATCAACCTGTTCATGAGCTTCCTGCCCATCTTTGAAAGCAACATGCACAATATCATTTTCAACTTCCTAATCGGCTACGCATTCCTGCAATTCGCTCAGCAAGCTGATACCCTGTTGCGGATTTTGGGACTAAACGCCGCCAACACCGGGGATATGATGCGCTCCCTCGGCGGCACGATTGCGGGGATTGCTTTTACGGTCAGGAGTTTGAGCAGCGCGGCAGGTTCCGTCGCGTCAGCGGCCGGCAAGATCTTCGGTGGTGGCGCACAGGCGGCAAGCGGCGTGGCGGGAGGCGCTGCGAGATCTGCGGGAAATGTGGTCAGCGGGATGGCGGGTACGGCGGCGTACGGCGCCAGAAATGTGGCCGGCGCTGTTTTAGGAAGCACCGGCGCCGGAATAGCTTCTTCCATAATGAGTTCGGCAAAGCAGGGATATGTGGGGGACGTATTAAACTCCGCGAGATCCCAGTCAGGCGGCGAACAGGCTGCAAACAACGATGATACAGCCAACTCCAATGCCCAACGGTTCCGTTATGAGGAGGACTTTGCGGGCGGGCTGCGCGAAAATATGGGTGGCGGCAGCAATAACGGTATTGATATGGAGACCCGGGAAGGACTTGCCAACATTGCCCACGGATTGCCGCACAATCGGTTCGACCCGGCCAGCCGCACCTTCTCTGGTGGCGGATTCCCCGAGTTTACCGGGGAGAACGCGAACATGGTCGGTGCGTCTCAGCTTTCCCCCGCCGATGGTTTTGAGCAGCACAGTGTAGGGATGCAGGATGGCTCTCACGGGACCCTTTATCAAAACAGCGAAACAGGTGAAGCCCATCTGGTACAGTTCGGCAGCGTGGACAACGGCGTGATCCAAGGGACAATCAGCCAGCTTGACAGCGAAACCGGGCAATTCGGTGACTTTATGGGATTCAAAGCCGTTCACGAGAGTGTTCCCGGTGCGGAGAGCTTCAGCGGCCACAGTATCCCCGTTTCGGATAGTGAGGGAGGTGTTTACCATGTTTCTACCGGGGCCTCGACCTCCTTTTTCGCGCCCGGTAACAGCAGTATGATGTCCGGAAGCGCCGGTTCTGTCTCATCTGATGTTGGCTCTGCACCAAGCACAGTGACAGGCGGCTTAGGAGAGTCAGATTCTTCATCTTCCGACACTGGTTCCCACAATGAAAGTCCCATCCCCTCGCCGAATAGTGATTTTGACTGGTCAACTATGTACGGTGGCGGCAGTTCCCGTGGCGCCGGGGCGAGCCGGTCTCATGGCCGTGGTTTTAGAGGCGGTGGGGAATTCGGTGGGCGCGGCGCTCCTTCCCCTCCGGGGGAAGACCTTGGTTCCCGCGGAGGTGGCGGCAGGAGTGGTGGAGAATCCGACAGCCCGCCGATCAACACCGGGATGAGTGGGCAGCCGGACAGCCCGGGGCGCTTTTCACGGAACAATCCATCCAACATAGAGGTGTTCGGGCGAGAGGGCAGCGGCGCGGAGTCTTTTGACAGGACGGCTCCAAATCCCAGCTCCCTGCCAAATATGGGTTCATATGACGACAAATAACAAAATGAATGAGGTTGGCTTTTTATGAACAAGACAAGATTTTTTACTCTTCTGCTTACGCTTTTACTCGTGTTGTCTTTTAGTTTGGTGGTATCCGCTTCCGCTGAAATGGGCGAAGAGAGGACGGAAGGGATTACCGTACAAGGGAACGGCGAAGTCATCACCTGGGAGGCATCCAGCGTGTACATCCCCGGTGAAGATACGCCCGGTGTAGAGGAAGAAACCGCGGCCATAGCCGCCCCCTCCAGCCGAAGCGGCAACACACCGTTCTTTATTGGGGCAGTCCTGGCTGTACTCTTGTTCGTGAGCGTAGCGGTCTATTGCAAAGTCCATGGGAATAAATCGCTTTAGGGAGGCAATGCAATGAAGGTTATCAAAATAATATGCGCAGCGCTTGGCCTTGCCGGGGTAATTGTAGGCATCCGGACTTTGTGTGCTCGCAGGAAATATCAGTGGTTATAAAAATATACCAAGCAAAGAGGCGGTCAAGCGAACCGCCTCTTTGCTTATGTAACGGGGGAAAAGAGAATGAACAAACCAATGGACACAAACCGGTTTAACCATCCCGGACATAAAAAGTTTTATTTTGCTATGCTCAAAAGATGTGCGCGCTGGGATGATGTGTATTACCGTGCGCTTTTTTACACGCTTGGCCTTTGCAGGGAAACGCAGACGCATGTAGAGGAGCTTTTTGATTTTGAGGAAAGAAGTATCAAGCCGGAAGCCCTATACGCTGGTTGGCAAACAGGGCAATCCTTGCGCCTTACCTTGATTGCGTTTAATCTGTGGAACGGATGGACTTTGGAAGGCAAAGAGCATTTGTCTACGCCCTATGAACTGTTTGATTGCAGTTTTGCGCCCTATTTTTGGGAGGCGATAAGGCTCCGGTATCCTGAGTATTGTTACCGGAGAAGGCAGGGTGAGCAGACAGTCTAGCGAATTGTATCTTTGTGCAGAGGGGGGGAGGGCATGTCAGATAAGCGCACATCCAACAATCTTGAGCAATCGGTAGACAACGATGCAAACAACGCAATGGGCGCGAAAGGGATGTTTGGCACGGCCCAGGACATCGGCGCCGCCGCTGCCGAGGCATCAAAAGCGGCGGCCAAGAGCACGGCGGGTTCCGGCGCCGGGGCTGGGGCGGCGGCCGGTTCAGCGGCGGGGCCGCATGGAACGGTTATGGGCGCAGCGGTCGGGCTTGCTGTCTCCCTGTTCGCAAAGCCCGTAGTAAAGGGCGCCATCGTCCTTATCCTCTTTGTGGTTATGGTCTTTTCGTCTCTGCCCAGCATGTTCTTTGAAAATCCGGTGGACGTGGCCGACCATACCGGCCCGGAGCAAGTATACACCCGGTTCAAGGAATACGCAATGCAAAAGTATACCGAAGAACTTGATTTGCGAAAGAATGAGATCGAGGCCGCTTTTCAGGCTCGGATGCGGGGCGGTGAGTTTAGCGGCTACGACAATGTGGAGTTCAGCTACTCCTTCAACCCAACCGAAGATGTTTTTATGGCTCAGTTGATGGAGGCTTCCGTGTTAATTATTGCTATGTTTGAAATCAGCACCGATGAGTGGCGACAGGCGTCTTTTACGCACTTCAAAAGAGCGATGGACAGCGTTCACTTTTGGAATGACACGATTGCCGTGGAAAAATCCAGTGAGGAGCGCGAGGTTACATATTCCGTTTCGTATGATGGTGAGGGCAACCGGGAAGAGGAGCGCACCCTCCACATCCACATCACCTACAACATCTTCGATATGGGTGTCGAGGTTTTCCGCCAAAGGTTTGGACTGACCGATGACAGGGATTTTATTAAAAGCGTCGAGATGGCTCACAACACCCGGGTATTCTTCGGTGAGACTGATGATTTACCGCTAGGCGGCGTGACGGGCGGCGCTTCAGGCTCTTTTCCCGGTGGCGGGACACACAATACCATCCGCAGGGCTTTGGCTGAACTGGAGGATTCCCGCAGCTTTTTCGGCGGATCGCCCATCATACCGCTGCCTGCGGGGACATGGGGGGTTACAAGTGAATTTGGCCCCAGGAATTTCGCGCCTGACCCTATACATACCGGGATTGACTTTGGCGCGGATGGTGGCACTCCCATATTCAGTGTGATGGACGGCGTTGTGCTGTTAAGGCTGACGAACATGCGGACTTTCGGGCATCATATTGTTATTTATCACGGCGGCGGGGTTACCACCATGTACGCACATATGTCGTCTTTCGGCGCTTTTAATGTTGGGGATTCAGTAAGCCGTGGTGATGTGATTGGTTATGTTGGGCGCACCGGGCTGTCTACCGGAGATCATCTCCACTTTGAGTATCAAATCAACGGTTCGGCGCACAATCCTCGGATTCTGCTGCCAGCCTTTTAACAATTCAAGCTAAAGCTGACCTTGCCCGCGTCGCTTTTACAGCGCTTATCTAGGCATTCCATCCCAGTATTCTAATAAGCATTTGCTCTTGGTAGTGATACGCGCTGACTGGAAAATCCAGCAGATTGGCGGTATTGGAGGCGATCAGATAATCCACAGTGTTACCTTGCGCATCTTCGATGACTTGGGTAATCATAACAGTATGCCGCCATTCGCCGTGCATTCCCATATGGATGACATCTCCCGGCTGGCCGCTGTAAAACGGCGCATCAGCGATCGCCACCATCCCAAAGCCGGTATTGTTCCGCACATAGGCAAGAAACTCGTTAACTCCAGTCCAGGCCGGGGCGCGGCCCGATGCGGTGAAAGCGGAGCTTGGGGTGTCCCCAAACCATTTCCATTGGGCGGGCGCGGTGTAATCCATAGGCACTCCGCCCGCCAGAATGGCTTGGGAGACAAAGTTCTGGCAGTTGCCGCCCAGCCGATCGTAAACGCCCCAAACCGGGTTGCGCTGCGCTGTCGCCCACTCGCGGGCATAGCTGACCGCGGCGGCGCGATTGTACTCATTGCCAACTGTGACTTCGCTGTGCGCATTGCCCTGGCTGCCCCGGCCTTGCACAGCCTCTCTTGAAGCTGAAAGCCAATCGTCTCGACGTTGACGCGCTTGCGCTGACGATATATTTATGTCGCTCGCGCTGCCACCCACGCCGTTTCTGCGGCCCATAATCGTGCCGTATAAACGGTCTGCCTGACGGTGGCTGACAAGCCGCCAACCATCGCTTGTATTGGTTAACGTGAAGATATGTACCACACCAAACCCCTTGGAGTCAACACCGGGGAAGGCCGCGAAGTTCTGGACAAAGTCCTCCTGTGCGCGGATCGAAACCTCCCCATTCTCTGCCTCGATGACTGTCTGCACCCTCAGCTCGAACGAGTAGCCGGTTAGGCGAAGGTCGCTTTCCTGCATAGCCCGGACGCCGACCATTGTTTCCCAGACTATGCGGTTGATGCCGGCCTGCTCGCTTGCGTCGGCGGCAAAGAGTGCTGTGGCATCTTTGACTTCAAGATCCGCCAGGGAGGCGTAATAGAGGTGGATAAAATTCAGCAGAAGTTGCTCCTGTTGCGGTTGCAGCCGATCCGTGTTTTCCGCGAAGCGAACGCGCCCGGTTCCTATGGGCGCTTCTCGGGTTGCCGCCACAGTTTCAATGGCCAGAAGGTCGGGTATGTATTCAGTCATCAAAGATGAGGCGGGTTCTTGTGATATAGATGCGTCAAACGCGGCATTTTGGCAGGCTGAAAGAAAGACGGACACCACGAGTATGGTCGAAAGCATAGAGACACTTCTTCGCTGCACTGCAATCCCCCCCAGGCTGTAAGTTAAATGTCGTCAAGTAAACAAGAACAAAGCCTAATACACCACTTAACATAATACCTTTTTTCAGGTGAAGTTGCAAGGTATATTCAGCGGCGTAACAGCGAATTTTACATACTAATGAAAAACGAAAAATAAGAGCAGGGACGTGATATATTGCCAAATAAACGAGAAGCCTTTGACGTATTCCCCGTCCCCCGCAATTTTGGGGAGGACGGCATCAGCTTTAACGGCATCAGCCGCCGCAATCTTGTGGAGGGTGTAGCGCTTGCAATCGGCTCTGGCTACCTCACCTTTCACTTGTCGATTTCCATGTCAATGCGTGTGATTCTGCTCTGCTTCATATCCCTGCCGCTTTTCTTCGTGGGCATAGTCGGTGCCGGTGGCGAAAGTTTGAGCCAGTTTTTTATAACGGTCATAAAATGGCTGTTCACCCGCCGCAGACTGCGCTACTATATCGACACAGGAGAGCCGGAACCACCAAAACCAAAGGGACTTTCCCGCGTTAAAGCAATTTTTCAGAAAAAGGATAAAGACGCTATTCATTATGTACGTACTCGCAAGCTAGGGTTTGGCAGGTTGGATGGTCTCTTTAACCGCCTATTTATGGTGAAAAAGAAGTCTGACACCAGTGTGTGTGAAGTAGGCGGGTCTGGCACCGCGTCGACCAAAAGCCGCCAGATCAAAAACATGGCCCAGGCATTCTTTCCGGTCGAAGATATCCGCGGCGGTATTATCATCACCAAAGACGGCCGCTATGTCAAAATCGTTGAGATTCACCCCATCAACTTTTTGCTCCGCTCAGCCGATGAGCAGCGCGACATCATCCTCTCATTCTCCGAGCTTCTGCGGATCTCGCCGGTAAAGATGCAGTTCAAAAGCAACGCCAACCGCGCCGATATCAGCAGCTTCCTTGCCAGGACAATTGAGGAAATGGAGCGGGAGCAGAACCCCAAATGCCGGGAACTGGACAAAGACTACATCGAGCATATCCAGAGTATTGCAACCAACAACGCCATCTCCCGGCGTTTTTTTGTTATCTTTGAGTACCACAACCCCATCCCGGCGTATAACCCCACCGAGGCGGATATCCGATTCGCGTTGGAGGGAGTTGTCCGCAGCTTCCGTTCCTACCTCTCTCGCTGCGGCAATTCCACTGTCGAGTTTGAGCGAGAGAAGGAAGAAAACGAGTATCTGCTCAGTTTGCTGTTCTCTTTGGTAGGTCATTACAATATAGCCGGTATGACGCTGGACGACAAAGTGAGCCGCGCGTTTAAGCAGCGGATGAAGGGTAGCAACATGAATGAGATGTATACGGCAGATTACGTTTGCCCGGATGAAATCGACCTCTCACACTCCAAATATGTCGTGATTGACGGTGTTTACCACGCCTATTTGTACATCCCGTCTACGGGCTTCAAAACCCTTGTAGGCGCAGCATGGCTTTCACCGCTCATCAATGCCGGGGAAGCAATTGACGTTGACCTGTTCCTCCACAAAATGCCCGCCGACCGGATGCAGGTGCAGGTCAGCCGCAACCTTCGGCTGAATAAGGCAAAAATCAATGAGGTGTCCAGCACCAGCGCCGATTTTAACAAAATGGGCGACATCATGGAGTCCGGGTATTACTTGCAAAGAGGCCTCAACGATGGGCAGGAGTTCTTTTACATGAATGTCCTGGTCACCGTCAAAGCCTTTTCCAAAAAGGATTTGGATAATCGTGTAAACGAAGTGCAAAAGATGATGACTGCCAAGCAAATCACCCTCAAAAACTGTGCCTACATGCAGGAAGCGGCATTCCTTTCCACCCTGCCCCTCGCCAAGCTGGATGCAAAGCTGTACAAGCTGGGTAGACGCAACATCCTTACGAACACTGCCGCCAGCACATATATGTTCACAGCTTTTGAAATCTGTGACGACAATGGCATCCTCATTGGCACCAATGAACACAACAACAGCCTCGTAATTCTCGACAACTACAACCTGAAGAAATACAAGGCGCCCCACATCTGCCTTATGGGTTGTAGTGGCAGCGGGAAGTCTTTTACTCTACAGACTATAGCATCACGGCTACGCCGCAAGCACGTCAAGACTTATGTGATCTGCCCGATCAAGGGCCATGAGTTCCGCAGAAAAGCGGATGCCATCGGCGGCGCGTTTATCCGGCTCTCGCCCGGAAGCCAGCATTGCATCAACATTTTGGAGATACGCGGGCGGGACAATTCGGTAAGCGAGCTGTTGGACGGCGAAGTGGAAGAGCAGAGCTATCTTTCTATGAAGATTGATAGCCTGCTCATTTTCTTTCGATTGATTCACCCGGAGATGTCAAACTTAGAGGAACAGATTTTGGACGAGGCTCTCATGAAAACTTACGCTAAGTTTGGGATTACAAACGATAACAATTCGCTCGCTGACCCGGAGCGCCCAGGGCAATTCAAAAAAATGCCGGTGCTGGGAGACTTGCATCGGCACCTAAGCAAAAATGAGAAAGCTGAACAGATGAGTGTCATTCTGAACCGCTTTGTAAATGGATCGGCGCGCTCTATGTTCAACGGGCAGACCAATGTTGATTTGAGCAATCCCTATACCGTGATTGACCTAACCTTCCTAAAGAATCGCATCATGCTCTCAGCAGGGATGTTTGTTGCGCTGGATTTCGTTTGGGATATGGCGAGACAGAACCGATTGGAACAAAAAGTCATAGCCATTGATGAGGTCTGGCAGCTGATCGGCGCTCATTCCAATGCCCTTGCCGCTGAATATGTGGTTGAAATCGCCAAAATAGCGCGGGCGTATAATACGGCAGCTATTTTCGCCACACAAGATGTCAGTGACTTTTTCAGTTTGGAGGACGGTGTTATTTTGCGCAAAAAAAGAAGAGCTGGGAGGAAAAAGCAGGCGAGATAAATAGGAAAATGTAAAATAGAATACAAAAAAGCACTCCTAAAGAGCGCGCGTGAAAAGGAGTGTTATTTTG
>Ga0123352_10000938_pt1 | contig 37413 bp, 27 predicted proteins | sample TergutLab28metaG_FD_89700 | JGI IMG/M metagenome (GOLD analysis project Ga0123352, IMG submission 89700) | Labiotermes labralis P1 segment gut microbial communities from Petit-Saut dam, French Guiana - Lab288 P1 | ecosystem: Host-associated > Arthropoda: Insects > Digestive system > Gut ... | reverse complement strand
TTAAAAGGGTATAGTTTATCTTTTTTTTTCCTTTCTTTTCTTTTTTTTTTTTCTCCTTCTCTTTTTTTTTTTTTTTTTTTTTTTTTTTTTTTTTTTTTTTTTTTTTTTTTTTTTTTTTTTAAAAAATCATATTTAAAAATTTTTTTTTTTTTTTTTATCAACAGCCATCCAGTGAAATTAATCCTTGCATATAAGGTTTTGAGATCTCATTCCTTTACAATATATGTCATAAAGTTTATTGAAATAAGTATATAAAATGTGGATAAAATTATGGCTTACAGAAAGCTTTTTAGTGCTATAATCTTAAATAGAAATAACAACAAAAACTGAATATAAATAAAAATGGTAGGTTGACATGTGTCGTGTTTAAGCACATGTCTATCTTGTTCTTCCAAGGTGCTGGAAATTCCTGATTTTACAGAAGTAAGTTCCTCCAGTTTTACAATAATTCCAGTTTTAATGTTTGAGCGCTCGTTAAAAGTTTTGTTATTTGCCTTCTTCATATTGGTAATTATGACCCTTGAGTTGTGTTTATGTAGTGTTGGTGTTTTCACTTCATGTTTTTTGTTTATGGAAGACTGAAGAGTATACCAATAATACATACTCCATTATTCTGCTGAATACAATAAGGAACCCAGCCAGGGGAGTCTTGCTGACGATCTGCTTTCAGTTTTCTGTGTTTGCCACCCATGTTTTTTGTGTGGTTGTCAGTCTGGACACAAGGAGGTGGAAAAGAAAAGTAATGAGTGACAACAAGAATGCCACCGCTGTCCAACAGTAACAGTCACCCCTAGTTAGGCTGATGGCACTAGCAGAGGTAGCAGTGTTAAGACAGATGGTGGATGTGTAGCATAGAAAATGGGCATTGGCATGTTACAAGGGTGCATGGTATCACATACATTATTACTGAAGGATTGTGGACATGCATAAGAATCTTGGGCTACATGACACCTTTGTGCATATATGAAATTTAGCAAAATCTCTGCCTTTTTGTCATCCTCCCAAATTGTTTGTGTCTGGTATCTGGCCATGAGCATCAGTGTGCCTTTGTGCCAATATTTAATGAATTAATGTAAATGCTTGTTTGCATTTCTTCAGAAGCTTCAGCATGTTTGTATCTCTGGACTGATAATATGGAAATAGGGGGGCTGCCATTACAGTAAGTTACAAACTGTGATATACTGCTTGTACAGGGTTTAGCAGGAGGAATCTGTCATACTTTGGTAGAGCTTGGCTTAGGTTAAGTGACATACATATAACCCAACACACTCATATCTGTATTGAATGGTTACAAGGATAATGGCAAGACAAGTTTTAAAAATTGGGAATTGTACATATATTGATTGTCAATTTCATATTAAATAAGGAGGAATTTGTAGTTTCTGTAATATTAACACCTGTACATAATATCTAATTAACATTTGAGTGTGGGCCGGGTAGCTCAGTTGGTATAGCGACTGACTACGGGCTGGACGGTCTGGGATCAAATCCCGGTGGGGACGAGATTTTCCACCCAACCAGACTGGCCCTGGGGCCCACACAGCCTCCTGTAAAATGGGTACTGGGTCTTTCCCAGGGGTAAAGTGCGGCCGGGGCGTGCTGCTGACCACTCACCCTCTTCTAGTGCTGCGGTCATGGAAGAGTAGAGCTATACCTCTACTCACCCTCTGGGCCACACCGGGCCTGTAACGGTATCACTAAAGCCTTTGAGGGACATAAAGACATTAATTAACCCTTGCACCTGAATTAAGTGCCCAGTGTACTCTGCAAAAGACCAGGATTTAAGTGGCCCACCCATTGCTTTGCATGTTATTGGCTGATGACTGTGGTAGTCCGGTATTCTCGCCATTACAAAACGTGACAAATGTGCTAATCCTTCAGGCCCACAGGGTGAAGCTGGAGAAACTGATACTAGTTTCATAAAAATCATCCATGGGTTTCCAAGTACTCCATGTAGCATGAATTGGCCTGTGTGTGGATTGGCCTGTCTAGCAGCTCAAGGGACATACCTGCGTTGTGTACAGACCGCACATGTTAAACAGATACTGCACGTGTAAGTGCAAGAAGACCAAATTTTTATCACTTCATTATCTCCGTCAGGTTTTGGTTATATTGATGTAAATGAACCTAATGAACATTCTCCTGAAGTATGGCTGATTCCTCCTTGTACGCTGTGTATTTACATACATATTAACCGAAACCTTTGTAGCTAGAAGTGGGAGGTAAAAGTATGTTACTTTATTTCTTGTCTTAAAGTGGGGATGCATAAATTAGACAAGTATGGTACATGGAAAAAAAAAATCTTACATAGGGTATTTGAACATAAATGTGTAATTTGCCATAATAACTATGTGTGTGTGAACATGTCACATGAAGAACATGAATAAAAATGTGTATTTTTCTTGCATATGTTTCTTGTTATACATTCTTTGTAGTTTGCTGGAGGAATTGCAGAACTCTGAGTGATGCCATAAGTATTAAATCTCAGCACTTTTCATGCAAAAAATATATATTTCTGTTTGATAGTTCATATATGTTGTTGACATCCTTTTTTCCAGTCTGCCAGAATTTTCTGACTCTGGGCCTTAGAATTGTCAACCACACATTTTGCTTTTATAAGTAGAAGAAAATTCTAGTTTCTACAGCCTTTCATATTTTTCAATAGTACTGAACTGCCTTCCATTGCTGTATGATAGTAGTAGTCTTGCTGCACATTCGTCCACTGTTAATGTGAGGCATAGAAGGATTTCATATTGAACAAACATTTTAACTGCATCTGATCACGTTACTGTTGTAACCTCAGCCAACATGGAAAGTAGAAGGAACAGTTGTCAAAAATAATTGGTTTTGGAGGCACAGGAGTCAAGTACCATGAACTGTGTGAATTTAAAATGCTGTAATTTGAAATGAAAGGACATTTTGTAAGTTGACGGACGTGTAACAGAAATGCAAGTTTTCAGGTTGTTGTAATGGTGTAGTTGAGGATTTTGTTCTTCTGGGATGTGACACATCATATCCCAGAAGAACTAAATTCTCATACGACAGAAGTGTTCAAGGACAACTAAAAGCATACAGTTTTGTAACTTGAAATATGTGTGACTTGTATGTAATGGCAGCTTACACACACAAATATTGTATATTGATGATGTCCGAATGAATTGCATGTATACCATTATATCCTGATTGTTGGAACACAACTAAGCATATATTCACGCAACTCTGATTTATACATTTTTTGCTTCTGACTCCAAAAACTCAAGTATATTTATGCATTACATTTTCATGTATGTAGATTTTGTTATGCTTTTAGCATTTCTTCCTCTGCAACTGCTGGTAGTCTTTCATTGCACTTGCCTTTGACCTCAGCAATATCAGTTACACACTGTATTATAGAATTTCTTGTGATTCTAAATGTCACTAAGATTTCTTGCAAGTTAATATTATGTAATTATAGTGCATTTCCTTTATGTGTAGTGGTGGATGTCCATTTCCTTTGCCACCAAACAGGCTGTCATTAATTTCCACAACATCTGGTAGTTCAACATCATCAGGAGGCGGTTCTGTAGTACAAGGAGGTAAATTTATACATCTTTCTGTAGTTACCAGGTGCACTGCCCCAACTAATTGGTGTAACTGCATGAACATGTAGTTGTAATAAGTACATGCTGAATATTCAGTAGGGTAATGCAGTATTTGTAAAGACCTGAAGGGTTGAAAGTGCACTAGATTTTTGTAGCAACATATTTTAGGTGACATATCGTAGTGGTATTTGAAACACGTTTACATTTTAATTGATTTGTTTTTAAGAAAATTATTAGTGTGAATCAAGTTTTGAAGTCCATTGGATGTTTTGCAGTCATTTACTGTATTGTGTTATAAATCTAACTGTATTCTAAGCAAGAACATCAGATGTTGACATCAGTACAATGAAATCCAGAAATTATCTGGTGAAAGCTTCTTGATACCCACATTTTTATACCAAATTTGTAAGATATATGATGAAACTAATTTTCTTTAGTGTACTTGCTCATTTTGTGTATTTGTTTTTCATTTTAAAATATTTACTGGAAATGAATGTAGTTGGTGTGAAAAGTTGCTGTATTTACCTGATTCACCAGTGATTCAGTTTTAACCACAGTTTGAGCATTGTAGCACTTAAATTGTGTTCTGTAGTTGAAAACTTAAAAAAAAAAAAAAAATAGCTGTTAGTCCTCTTATGTCATTGTTTGCTACAGAATATTACTCTGTCATTTTGTGTAAGCATTTTCACTTTTATATTGGAAATTTTTCCTGTTCATTTTCTTGTGTTTTAGTCATGAAACAGAAATGTACCACAGATGGAGGACCATTTTTAATTCCAAATAACCCTGGTCTAAAGGTATCAAAGGAACGATCATTTCGAAGTGAAGAGGTGCTTTGTGGAATTCAGCCGGGTATTTGTAGCCCCATCGTAGAGGGTTGTGAGATCATGCACAAAGTGATCAGTAGCTCCCATCCTGAGAGGTCTGAGAGAGATCAGGGAAGAAGTACCAGGACTGATAAAGGTGATAGTGGAAAGAAATCTGACATTCAGAAACCAGATGATGGGTCCATACTACATGATGATTGTGTAGTGATTAAAACAACAAATGCAGTCAGTTCAAGTCCTGCAGATAGTGATGCAGTCCTAGTCGCAGCAGATGTATTGAAAGAGACCCCAAAGAGTACAGTAAAAGTGTTAAAGCGAAGAAGATCAAGATCATCAGTAAAGAAGCATTCCTTGCTACTGTCATCTTCAAAGCAAAGTGTTGTGAGAAACAGGGGACCACTGAGCCCTGTACAGGATAAGACACCAATTCAGTCTTCCGTGGAAGATGCGGTAACTTTGACTGCGGAATCAGAAACAAGCAATCGTTCAGATACTGCTACAAAGAGTACTCTTACAAATCCAGAAGTTTCATCTGTGTTATTAGAGTGCGTTTACTTGAAGCTTGGTATGTAAAACATGTTAGTTGGAACATTTACAATATAAGTCACCCACTAAATGAATAACTTAATGTGATGTGGTCCTTGAGAAGCTTATAGTTGCCGAGGGGGTCAAAAAGTTCCTTGCCCTATAGAGAATCCAGTGTACTGTGTCCTTGGTCAGTTAAATATCTCATATCCAGTTTTTTAATGATTCATTATACTCTCATCACTGAAATGATGTCATACTCCTGACTACATTTTTTTTAATACTCTACTTCTGTCTGGTGGGTGTTACATTTTCAACCCATCTGACCATCTTTGTTTTTATTGCCCTAATAATTTTGAAGCTCCTGATAGTGTAATTTTCTTTGACCTAACTTTGCTTTTCCTACTCATGTCTACATGTCCCCCCTCAGCACTTCTCAAATCCTGTCAGTCAAATCTAGCTACCTTTAGGCTGAAACACCAAGTTTTCTGCAAAACATAAGGTGAAATTGTAACAGAATTACAATAAAATGTCTGTCCATCCTTCCTGTATGTGTCCTTTAGCTGGAAGTATAGTTAATTTCTTCCAGTCATGAAAAATAGTCCACATGAACAGTGTAGAATTGTATTGGATGTACTGTTGCTGGAAGTATCATTTCCCCAGGTTGGTTTTTCAGAATCTTGGTCTTGCTCCGTAATATTCCTTGAATTGTTTTGAGAAAGGTGTAATAAAAGGAACACAATGGTTTTGGTACATATACCATATATTCTCGAATCTAATCCGCTCCCTTTTTACAGTTTCAGAGGACTAAAAAATCAGATGCGGATTATAATCGCGTGCGGATTAGATTCGCGGTTGTGAGCTGGATTTTGAAAAAATGATATAGCCGCTGTATGTGCCGTAAGAACAATACAATAATTTATTATTTGTAATATTTATTATTCATAAGACTCACCATCATCACTCATAACTGAATCGTTATCCGTCACCCCGTCACTATCATCTTTATCTTCACCATCGTCCTCCCATAGAATGTCATCTTCGGATCATCTGTGGTGCGTTTGTATCGCTGGCAGTTAAATGGCCACTTCACACACACTGCGTTAGTCGGTTAACAGTTAAAGCATTGGTAACATCCAATATTATTCAATCAGTCTGCCTTGTAGGCAAGGGGCAGTTGAAGGAAAGGTGCGGATTAGAACCTCGAACTAACTTTTTTTTGCGTTTAAGAAATCTGCAAAAACTAGTGCGAATTAGATTCGAGAATATACGGTAATAGTGGTAACATTCCTGTTCTAATAATTAGTGTTTTATTTGAGAAGTGTCGCCACACATCAGTCAAGTGTGAATGGTGGATGAGTGGCACTTGTAATGCCACGACATTAAGTTAAGCGCTCGCCTCTGTCTAAGAGCTGAGGTTGATAATGAGTGGAGCTGTACCTCCACTTTGTATGTGCCTTCATGGCTTGAACATGGACAGCTTTGTCCCTACCTTTACCCATTAGAATAGTGGTGCAGTTACAGTATTGTATTTACTTAGGTGCATGTAATTTTTTAGGTCAAAGGCAGGAAGACGGAATATTCATAACTGAATGATGTTACCAAGTCACAGTCGAATCATATGTGGCTTTTATTGCCATTGTGTTGAACTAATGATTCTGCCTGTCATACAGGAAGTATTTGTTATTGAAGGGGTGATTTGGGTAATTTCAGTTTAAAATTTCATTACAATCCCTCCTTTGTCGCAAATAGTAGCATGGCTGTCACAGAACATGGTTTGTATGAGAGATGAAACAAAAATTGGATATTAATGGCTTTTGTTATGGTGGATGTACTTTAAGACAAATAATTTAATTGTTATTTCTATTGTATGATGCTAACATAACTCTGTTTTGCAGGTACCCCAGTGTTTGCAAGATGGACAGACAAAAAGTATTATTCTGGCAGACTACAAGAAAGATGTAAAGATGGACGTTTGAAGGTGCTATTTGATGACACAAGTGTCAAGCTATTAGTGGAAGACTTTGTGATTGCTGTGGACCAGCTCCCCATGGGACAGCTGGTGTATGCTTTAGCAGAAAGTGGGGATTATGAGTCAGGAGTTATTATAAATGTTGAAAGGTATGTACCATGTTGTTACTGCAAAGTAGAAAGTCTGTTTCAGAAGACTAGACTTCATAGTCATAGGAAGTTGTCTGTATACATATATGTATTATTTGTTGTGTACAGAGTTTTTCACATTGTACATGTTACAGTAAGTGCATGCGTACTGAATGTGTATCATGTTGGTCATTTCTTATATGGGAAAAGATGAAAGTTGAGCTGTGTCTCAGATTGCCCAGTCGTTGTTGACTGTGAATAGCCCCCTCCCCCCATCACCATTATATCGTCCATTCATTTTTAGCCGCTCTCCAGTTTTTGGGCAAAGACAGAAAAATATTTTGAAAACAGCCCATGGTACATAATTTACTTAAAGTGACTTAGCCTTAGTGGAAAGGTGTTTAAAAACTCTGAATTTATACTTAACACACCTCTGCGATTGTATCATCACTGCATTTGTAATGGTTGGCGTATGAAACAAGTTTCATATGGAATTTGTAAATATGTTTATGACCTTGTTGTAATGGTTTGAGTCGCCACTAACAGACAGAAAACTAAATATACTTTGGGTGGCTGCCATATTTTGCTTAGTTGTCTATAAAACAAGCAGCTGCTAAAACACGTCTTCCTATTCTTTTTCTTTCCCTGTAAGATCCATTATCACAATTCAGGGCCCTGTATTAAGTGTTACACCCATGTCAAAGGTTCTATAGTCATGGGGTTGGTATTCATTGCAGCAAGTTAGAGAGATATGTAGCTTCTAGTGACTTGATGTTAATACTGTATGGTGAAACATCTATCTTTCATTTTTCAGGGGACCAGGGAAAGAAAGCAATATAGATAAATGCATCAAAATGGCAGTTGTGGAAAGGTGTTAAAACATATCAGAAACACAGACACACACACACACAAACAACAACAACAACAAACAAACAAACAAAAAAGGAATAAAAATTTTAGGTTTTCTGCTTAGACATACAAAATAATAAAAAAGTAAAAGTTATGTTAATAGCTGCATGCAGATAATTTTTTTCAAAGATACCCATATTTGACAACTGTCTAGTTGAAGCCTTAAGTTTTCAGATGAAACAGTGTCAGTCTGAAGTTTAAAATGTTTTTTTTTATCCCACTCACTAATGCTGTGCACTGCAAGGAATGTGTTAACATTTCATAAGCATCTTGCAATTCAGTAAAACTTTGTGCTAGTTGAAGGTCATGTTTGTCTCTCTTTTCTTCCCCACTGCTTCCCCCTATCCAAATGATTATCATACAACTCACACAAATTTTTGTACAGTGCTAATCTGTGATACTTAGTTAGGCTGATCTGTTTCTTGGTCAGCTAAGTTTTCAGGCCTTGTGTACAAGTGATAGTATTTGCAGAACAGGAAAAACAGCACCTAAAATAAATAGCACTGAATCACACAACCATTAGTTGCTGAAATCAGTGAAATGCAAAGAAGATGATATTAATAACTTCAGAACATAGTTGTCAAGTTTGCTACCCTAGAACTTATGCTTTGCCATTGCTGTAGCCACTTAGGTAACATTCCACACTTGGCAAATTTGTGGCAGGATTTTGCAAGCATGACTTTAACATTTATCATATGTGTAGGCTGGTTAGTGCTGTTGTACATTCCAAAAACATCTCGTTTACTTTCATTCCACATTTTGTTGATGTGTGGCACAACTGTATGTTCCCCAAACATCATGTGACTTGCAGTATTTTTTACCTTGGAAATGAGCATTCCAGGAATGAATGGGCCAGTACCAGGAATTGTGAATGATTGACATAGGAATATACAATAATGCATCTGATATAGTAATTCATTGTTTATGTGGACGCTTTTGGGGAATGGAAGTAACAAATGGTAACTGTGGTAAAAAGATTCATACAGGAATGGTGAATATAGGTTTCACTGTCTTTCATTGAATGTGCTAGTTGGTTCAGAAGTTAATTTTCTTATAAGCCTGTGTTTCCTTGTAAAATGAGGAAAAAGTATTCTCATGATTCTCATTTCTAGTGTGGAATAGGTAATTTCACTGTTCTAAATTTTCAGAAAATGTAATAATACCATGTATATTGTGGAATTGGATGATGACAGTTATGTAACTGTGTCGCGATCATCATTGTGCATGACTGAAGACCAAGCCAAGATACTGAGAGAGAGGGTGGCTACAAGGGTGGCTACATCACCTACAAAGAGCCATTACAGGGCAGATATTAGTTTAGGTGAGAGTAACTTTACTTATTACTGGTATGACATAAAGTCAAATTGTTCATGTGCACAACATGAAGGTGTAACCTTTGTGCTAGATGTAGACAAGTAATCAGCTTCAACCCCAGTCACTCTGTTTTGATTCAGGTCAGATTGAGGCATTTGTGGTGGGTTAGACGATGTATTGTTGTAGGTTTTAGGCACCTGACTGTTACATTGCACATCAACTTTGCAGCTGTGTTTTGTCTTAATGTTCACTTGCTGCTTATATCAAACATTATGTACAGCAGGTAGCAGGAGGAATCTGCCATATTTTGGGAGAACATTGCTTAGGTTAATTTGCATCAGTGTAACCAAAAATGCATGTTTCCAATACTGAATCCTTACAGGGATAATGACATGAGAAAAATATCCTCTGGTTTCATGTATTGTACCTATTGAATGTGATTTGTTATCTGTACACTGCAGGTCGGTCCTTGAGCCAGTAGCCTAGTCAGGCCATAAGCATACCAGTACATGGTTGGAACTCTGTGTCTTTATGTAATTCAGATGTGAATTAGATGTTAAGTACAGGTGTTAAGAGGATGGGCAATCCACTTACAAATATGACGAGGTGCTCTCGCATAATTGTTGTTGCTGTGCAAAAGCAAGAAGTGTTGCATACTCTGAGTGTGTGCCTGTAGCCTTAGTCATTCAGCATGCAAAGCAGATGTGTCATATTATACTATGATATGTAGCCTGTTTCTGAAGGAAATGTTTTTTATGCTTTTTTTTTTTTGGTCATGTGTTGACATCAGTTTCTTATATACTCTGTAGATAATGTGTTGCTAGGAAAACGAAACAGAAGTAGTAGCAGGGACATGGAGAATAAACTGGACTGTCCTGGTGTATCTGGCATGTCAAAGGCTTCACCTAGGAAGAAGGTTGCTAGCACTTCCCTGTAAGTAAACCTCCACTTTATTTATAGAGATAAAAATTTGCATGTGATACTGTTATCATACTTTTGATCAATAAACATGTAAGTGATTAAGTTTTCATTGATAGTGCTATATCTATCTAGCTTGAAGAAGGTTTCAATATTAGTAAGGCCCTTTCACAGCAGAAGATTTTGATTGGCAAGAAAATAACTTTACTACTAATTTGTATAAGCGTATTTAGCACATTTCTCTGGCAGAAATATAAATTTCTTTCTCTTGTTAATAATAACGTATTTTGGGCCCATAGAATGCTTTAATTAAAAAATGTTTAATGGATCCAAAATAAGTACAGTAAAGCCTGGATTTTAAGTTCCTGAGGGGATCATTTAAAATTAGTGTAAAGTCAGGGAAATGGAAATTTATGTAGCTGCTGAATTTAAGTACACTAAATAGGTACTGTGTTGCATTTAATATGTAATCTAGCCCACTTCTTCCACATGTACATTCAAGAAAGTAGTTGCTTCTTCACTTTTTCTTGAACCCTGTATTCCTCCTCCTCAGTACTGTTGTGGGCAGCAATATTGTTATTGCAAACTTAAAACATTATGAAGTATTTCTTCTCAGTGGTGATGCCCTCAGACATCAGATGTAGAATTTTCATCCATCATTTGTTCTGAGGTTTACACCTTGCACATCAAAATGTTGTCATCACTGGATACACGTTCTTGAAATGATATGTTTGCTTTCATGTGACCCCTTCAGCTGTAGCTATGCTAAGTTCTATAGAGATTTATGATTACTGCCTATTCAAAATTTCTGCTGTGTGAGAGGTGAAGTCTGAGGTTGGGGTGTAGAAGAATTTGTACTGGACATCCACCATGATGCCAGCAGTGTATGGTTGACCAGTAAGTATATGGGAGCTTGGTTAAAACAGGAAGTTTGTGTGCTGTCCTTCAAAAATTAATGTGCAAAAACCTTCTTCCCAAAGTTGTGCCATTCCTGATTTTGTGGGTTTGTATGACTGGACAAACAGATCTTGTAGTATGTAGACAAACTGTCTTACAGGATATTACGAATTTTTATAGAACTGAGAGTGACACAAGCTCCACAGTGGAGGATGTTGATGGTGTGGAACCAGAAAGCCGTGAAATCAAGTTAGGGAAAGTGAAGGGCCTTGATAGGAGGACTCCGAGGAAGAATTTGGGTAAATACGAAGGCATCAGAGTAGCTTGCATCTGATGTACCACTGTGGAGTCAGCAGACATTAATACACTTTGTCTGTCATGTAATACTCATTTTCCTCCTCCTCCTCTCTGCTTTTATGATTTAGTACATGTAAAGATCTGTCTGTCATGTAATACTCATTTTCCTCCTCCTCATCTCTGCTTTTATGATTTAGTACATGTAAAGATCAGCAGACAACAGGTGTCCATTTCTTCTGTCTTCTGTAATCATTCCTTTTTTATTTATTGCTAAACGTTATCTCTTGTTCATATCTTCTGTTACCTAGCTCAATGATATGTCCATCACTAATGTATATGAATGTGTCAGCTGTCATAAAGTAAAACCACTTTAATGTGACTTATGTAGTTATTATTTTTGTTCAATCAACACATTTATTTGTTTCTTTAACCCTTCATTTTTGCAGTATGTTAAATTGTATTCTCTTCCTTTCTGAATGTTTTTTTAGTATGTTTCATAGTGATCCATTTGTAGAAACAAAACAACACCAAAATGCCCAACCACCCATTAAAATTTTGGTTTTGTTGCATATATATATATATATAGTGTGTGTGTGTGTGCACATGCATGCAGATGTAATGTGTGTAGTGTGTACAGTGTATTATATATACCTATGTACACACACACACACAGACTATGAAATTTCAGTGTAACAAAATTGTGAGGGTGTTGAAATTATAGTTGTTGTAATTAAATTTTGTCACAAGAGAAATAAATTGCCATCAGCACAACTATTAAGTGTCGTATCTTTAATTTGGCAACATGTTTCAACCTCAGAGGGTCATCTTCAAACCAGTAGTATAACTGACCCTCTGTGGTCAGAACATGTTGCCAAATTAAAGATACAACACCTGATAGTTATGTTGATGGCAAATTCTCTCTCTTGTTTATTATATCTAGCACAACAGGATGACAAAGATAAAAATTTTGTCACAGTGAACACATTAAAATGTAAGGGAGTTTAATTGGGGATGTGTTAAATCACACAAATAAGAGGCCGGCTAATTATGTTTGTTTCACAAAATGAGGTCTGTAATTTTTTCTCTACAATTTATTTTAATTTGTCCATAAATTCTTTCATAATTCCACTCCTGTCCAATACCTGGTCCAGAATGTCTTTTCTCATCATTATGACACATGGAGGACTTTGTGACATGTAACAAATCAGACAAATAATACATGTGACACTATGTGAAAGAGTTACGGATGTGGATGTTTGTACACAGGCAATTAAGTTGTGCAGCTGCAACTGATTTGACCCTCTTTTTTAGGGAGATTTATTTTTATTGCATGAAACTTATTTTTGTTACATTTGGTGTGATCTGTCTGGAAATTTTTAAGGCATTGCGTATAAAAACAGGTAACACAGGGGATGAACGTAACCTTTAGAGTCTGTGCATCGTAGGTATAGGACGGCATTTAAAGCCTTGCCTGGCTCAAGCATCCTGTACGTTGGACAGCCAGAGCCCCTGACGTTTAAATATGTTGCTCTCAACACCGTGAAAACGTAGAGGGGATTAAAGTATAGCTTTACTCATTCTTTAACTTAGAAATAAATAGAGTTTTTGGCCAGCTTCACACTCTGGCCACCTTACTCCCGGGAAAACTCATTTACCCATTGAATAAGAGACTGTGGTCTCCAGAGACAGGATGATGTGGCTAGCTGTATTCATTATTTTTCATCGGTCACTACTTTCTGGCATATGTTCTGCTGCCAACTGAAATGCTGAGTATGTTAGCAAAAGCTGACCAGGTCTCTTAAATATCCATTCTGACTATAAACAGTGGAAAGCAAAATTGAATGCCATTTGGCTTCCATTAAAATTACGAAGGTTTACTGCCAGTGTATAAACAGCAGGCTTTCGCAGTGAGAAGGTATAATAGCCAATATACAAGGTGCTAAAAATTGTTTTGCACATATACTGCATTCCTCAGGAACATCCCTAGGACTGAATTGTTACATGTCTTTTCAAACAGATCAGGACGTATGTGCATCTGTACAAGCACTTGGGTGGCCATTTCTAACATTTGTTGTAACTAGAGTACATATGAGAAATGTATTTTATTATGAACTCTCTTAATATGCTCATATTCCACAGTAGGTACACGTACTTTTGACTCACTCTATGTAAATGTGTGGGGCAGCTGATGAACTTCTCCACATAGAACTTGTGGTGTTTAGATTAACTGAAGGAAGACTAGAGTTACTGATAATCGGTGTTCATCCTTTCTGGGTGTTGCACAGTGTCAAACACATCTCCTGGAAGGTTGGAGTTACAGTAAACTACACCCAAACTGTCTTTATGTTGATACAGAAACAAAAGAAAATTCTTTTCAGTATTTTTACATGTTATTTGTCTTATGCTGTGCTTCAAATCGGAAGGTCGCTGGTTCAAACCCAGTTGGTGTCATTGGAATTTTTCATTGGCATAAAATCCTTCTGATCCCACTATGGCCCTGGGATCGACTCGGCCTCTGAGAGAAATGAGTACCAGGAGCATTTCCTGGGGTAAAGGCGGCCAGTGCATAAGGCTGACAACCTTACCACCATCCTGTGCCGTTGTCATGAAATCTGGGAACCTTAACTTCCTGGAACCCTCTGGGCCACTCCAGGCCTGTAACGGGACTGCTTTACCTATTTGTCTTATATTTCTTGATCAGAAATCCTTTCATCAATTATTTCTTAATTGTGAGCACTTCTGTGTGTTTTCTGACCCTTCCTTTTCGTTCATTATTTCCAAGCTGATCTGGTTAGTACTATCTTCCATTGAGCCTGCTTCTTTACTTAGGAAAGGACAGACATATGGGCTTGACAGAGATAGAGAGCTATAACTGTTACAGCTGTGAACTCTCAGGATAGCCAACGTAAGAATACATCACAAATGACCTCCCTAAGCACAACTGGGGCCTCAAACCAAACCTTAAATAGAACAAACTGAAATGTTTTCATCTTCTAGGATATTATTTTGAGTATAGAGGAAGTAACAATACTTACTGCATTTTCTAAGACACGCAGAATTACATGGCATGTTCAAAAAGAGACCGAACTTTTTAAATAGTGTGCCAACCAGCACAGAGAGCATGCTGTGGCTACTGAGCGCACCTAGCGTCAGGTTTTGACAACAAACTGCCATTTGTCCCGTTTCGCTATGAGCATTAGTCATCAAGCTACATCCGCTGAACTGAGCACGTGCACAAGCTGTTTTGGATTAGTGATAAAATGACTATGAAAGAGTTTGAAGAACAATATGTGTCTGTGAAATTTTGCTGCAAACTGGTAAAAAATTTGCAGAAACATTTCAATTGCTTAACCAAGCATATGGGGAGAACTGTATGAGCCGATCGCAGTGCTATGAGTGGTTTAGGTGTTTTAAAGTGGGCAGAATGTCAGTTGGTGAAGATCCCAGGCCTGGCCAACCTTCCACATTTACAAATGATGACCATGTCGAGAGAGTTCGTGCTGTGATTCGTGGAAATCGTCGTTTAACTGTCTGAGAAGTTGCTGACAAAGTGGGCATCAGCCTAGGTTCTTGCCATCAAATTTTTACTGAAAAACTTCAGATGCTTTTCGTCAGTGCAAAATTCGTGCAGTGTTTGTTGACTGATGATCAGAAAGAGAACCATGTTGAAATCAGGAACTGTTTTCCAAGACGAATGATAATGAAAACTTTCTTAAGAACAACCTAACAGGAGATGAGACGTGGGTTTATGGGTATGATGTTGAAACGAAGATGCAATTGTCGTGGTGGATGGGGAAAGGTTCTTCTCGACCAAAGAAAGCACGGGTGAGTCGGTCAAAGATCAAGGTGATATTGGTTGTGTTTTTTGACTGGAAAGGTATTGTCCATCATGAATTTGTACCACATGGTTAGATGGTAAACAAACAGTTCTACCAGGAAGTTTTAGCCCATTTGAGGGATGCTGTGCGAAGGAAGAAGCCTGAATTTTCAGAAAACCAGACTTGGATGTTGCATCATGACAATGCGGCGGCTCACACGTCACTCCTTATCCGCAGTTATCTGGCAAAACATCAGACATTCGTTGTGACCCACCCTGTTCTCTGGACTTAGCCCCAGCAGACTTTTTCCTGTTTCCCAAACTTAAAACCACTTTGAAAGGACGTTGTTTCCAAACCATAGGGAAAATTCAGGAAAATACGATAAGAGAACTGCGTGCCATCACAGAAATTGCATTCCAGGAAGCATTCCAGCAATGCAAGAAACATTGGGAACAGTGTATTGCCAGTAGAGGGTACTTTACTTTGAAGGGAACAATGCTTAAAATGCTGCCAAATGAGCAATAAAATCTTTATAGCAAATTTCGGTCTTTTTTTGAACACGCCTTGTAGTATGTGTCTTATTTCCCCAAAATGCAGCTTTTTCCATTATCTAGTCTTGTTTGGTTCGTATAATAATGTTTTTTATAAACCACATGCAAAGATTTAAACAGGTAGTGAAAAGTATGGCGTACGCGAAGGTGAACTTTTGCAATTTAAAACGCAATGTGAAAGGGTTAAAGGAATCATCAGGCACACAGTGTGGGCATTTTCTAGGAAAACTCTGAATAAGTTTTAATAATTTGTTACTGTTATTTGTAGGGGGTCATTTCCAACACCTGCTTTACCAGGGAGTAAGTTACATAATACAAACTGTTAATGTAAATAATGTATGTGGGTTTTTAGGTCCTGTGAGCAGGTTCTGCTTCAAGCTGGACACTGTTTTCCATCGACAGCTTATAGTTTTATTTGAGGGTGTTACTGACATTGCTGATTTTCCTTTCAGGTAATTTGTTAGGCCCTATACCTCCTGCAGGCAGCAAGCTTTTTGCTGGAAAATTGTTTTTATTGACAAGCAGTGATATAAAGCATCTGTGTACAAAGAGGGAAGATGCAGAAGGTAACGGCCACACATTTGTCTTCATCTGCTTAACATGTGGATCTCTTTTTTTTATCTTAGTAATTAACCAACTTGATGCACAAAATTTTGTTTTACAATAAGTTTATTTCATGCCTCTGCGTGTTTTGAGCACGTGCTCGAAACATCTATTCACATGAAATAAACTTACTATAAAACAAAATTTTGTGTGTCAAGTTGGTTACTTACTAAGATAAATATACTGAGATGCACGATCAGCAAAACATAAAAAAAATGTGGATCTATGTTGCTTTTATGAGATTTTTTTTTTACTCTTGGACTTAAGAAGGTTACCATCATCATCATCTCATTGAATAGCGCAGAACAAGGAAGACTGGGTGGGCCTGAAACTTGGTCTGTACATTTTAAAAGCAAAGTGTTTTGTCCATGCCAGGAGTTAAGCCACAATTCTTGTCCTCTATCCTGTAATGTAGTCATTACCTGCTGTTGTGTCCAAGGTTCCCTACATGTGTATGTTTCTTTAAAGCTTGTAAAAGGTGTGCATCTCCAAATCTGAGAGGGGGATTCCTATTGGTAACTGTTTTTTAAAAAATTAAACTTAGTTTTTTGTGTTTTCACATCTGATTAAATCACATGTACAATAATACACTCCCAGCAGGTTGTTGTCATTGTTTCTCCTTGTATTTTCAGTTCTATACTATGTCTTACAGTGAAGTCAGGATCATGTAGTCATTGTAGTGACTAGGCCACAGGCTGGAGGATTAGGGGTTCAAATCCTGGCAGGGGCAATTTACCTTCTATCAAGAATGCCCATACTGGCTCTAGGACCCATCCAGCATCCCATTCGGTAGCTATCAGGGCTGTTTGCCCTGGGATAAAGCAGCCAGAGTGTGAGGCTGACCACTCATTTCCATCTAGTATCAAAGTTAAGAATGAGTGGATATGTGCCTCCACTGCCTTCACCAGCATATATAGGAACAACCTAACCTTCATCTTTATTTTTTTGACTGTGTCTTACAATTCACTCTCCCACAGGTTATGATTCGGAATGTCAGTGTACAGCTTGTGGTTTCTCACAGAATGCTGTGTTCAGCAAATCACATTTAACCGAGCAGATAAAAGCTGGAGGTGGAAAATTGTATGACAGATTTGAAGATGTTCCACCCAGTAAATATGATTCATGCTACCTGATATCTGACAGACCAAATCAGACAGCAAAATTCATTCTGTGTCTTGCTCATGGAATTCAGTTGGTATCATATGCATGGATCATTGAATGCTGTGAGGTAAGTGGATATTTATGTTTGAAGATTAAGACCATGTGGTACAAATTGGATATGTGGATCAGAAGGTTTGTATCTACAGTCTAGATCACTTTATGAGAATTCACTTTGAATGTTTATTGTCTGCTAAGAAGTGTGTACAAAACTAGCTTAGTGCCTGTCTTCCAGCAGAAGGTGTACTTATTCTCTGGGGTCCATTTGTTGTGCATAACTGGAGACAGAGCCAGCCAGCCAGCCTCCAAAAGAGGACATGCAACCTATTAGTGTGTATATAGTATAACAGTGAAAAGCAAGTGATTTTGTTATTGCACCAAGACATTTTTTTGTGTAAAAAATATGTTGCTTTGTATTCATGAAGGTGCAAAATCACTGAAGAAGGTATGACTTAAAATGTGTTTTGACATTGAAAATCATTAATGTAGAATTTATATGGAATAATATTCTAATAAAGCAGATGTCAATTTCAGTACAGAATTACAAAATAACATATTTTCAGGTTTAGTCTTTCAAGAAGTTTTCCCATTTAACAAGGTTGTCTGTTGAATTTTCTTTCACTGTATTTCTACTACATTATTGCAGACAAATGTTTGTCAGCCACTTTCAAAACATCACCTAGCAGCTGGTTGGTCACTGGAAAAGCGAGGGTATGTCAGAAGAGACCCAAGTAAGCAGCCATTGTTTTGTGTGAACGTTGGACTAATCAGTGATACCAGAAACTTCCGAAAGTTCTGGGAACTGGTGTTGAAAGGAGCAGGTGCATTCGTATTTGGTATTTCTCAAAATCCATGTAAGTTTTATACTCGTCACTATGTTTGGATTTTAGTGCAGAGGCGTTGAAGTTGTTCCTTTGCTTATTCAAGAACTATCATGATGTATGAGGGAAATGGAGGTGTAGCTGATGGGGACAAGTAGTCAGCTTCAAACCTCAGAAATGGTATGAATGCAGTGGGAAAGAGTGACATTATAATGCTTGGAATTGTACCTTGATCATCTGTCTTGCAACCACGTTCCCGAGCTGTCTGTCCAACTAATATACAGTTTGTCAGTGATGTATTCCTAGACACGGCAGCGTGACAGAAAAGGAAAATCACCAATTTGGTTATATCCAAACGACGTTGGAGCAAAAAAAATTTTTCCCAGTGATGTCAGTGGTAAAGCACTTTGAATAGGAATGAAATAAATGGGAGATTACTTGTACAGGCAGTCTTGTTTCACCCAATACCCTTCTGCATGATTTCACTTTAACATAACTTGAAAATTTATACCACTTCTCAAATTTCCACAATAATATTTGGTTTCATGTAATTTGAATTAGAAGATCAATGGCTGCATTTATCTTCTGTAGGAGGCTAGCAGAAAGTGACATCACTCACATGTTTTCAGTCATGTGTATGGATTACATTGTTGAATTACCTGTTCAATAGCATTGGCTTTTTTAAACCCCTATAAGTGAGAAAAGTAAATATGTATCACCTAGTGCAATCCAAGTAAAAATCAGCAAAAAACAGTCAGTATTGAAGAGAAGGTAGATGTAATAAGCCGACTTGAAAAAGGGAAATGAACTGTTGACAAATTCTGTAATGTTGGACTCAGTCATGTTAGTGGATGTACAATTTGTGATAATGCTGTTAGAATTAAAGAAACTGCCAAGTCAGGAACTAGCGTTAGTGTAGCAAGACTACCACAGTCCTCTTGGTATGAACTGCACCAAAAACTATGAGTGTAAGTCCCTTACAACTTTGTTGCTTTATAAATAAATATATTGAATAGAAATGTATGTGAACTGTGTATACAGTACATATATACTATACAGTCTGTATGTTGACTAGTGGTATAGTCGTACTCTGTATAGAACGAAGTCGTCACTTCCCTAACTCCAGGAAATACACCATTTTAAATGGAATTTTTTATATTTGATTTGCATGACATTTTTCAGGAACATAACTCTGGTGTAAAACTAGACCTGCCAGTAATTTGATTTCTTCATATTGAATTCTTGTTGAAAAGCATTGTATAGATGACAGTGGATAAGTAATTGAAAGCAGTATGAATTATGACATTAATTCTGATAAATGTGATAGTCATAAATTTTTGGCTTCTGACATGTCATTTTCGCGGCTTCATTATATGTTTTGAACTCAGTAACTTAATTGATACAATATTACATGAAATGTATCAGCATTATGGACTAAGGCTATTTGTGCTGTTAGTCATTCTCCTACACTCTTTAAAATATTGGTTTACAATGAGCAAACTTGACAGAGATTGTGATGCAAAACTCAATACAATGAAAGTGTAATTGGAGTAATTTGTGGGAATTTTGTGTACTTCCAGATAATTAGTTTGTGATTTTATTTCACAAAATATTTTGTACCTTGTATTTTCGTATTTGCATCCCACTAATTCAGAAATCTTAATCGTAAGGTTTGTCATCCCCATTGTGTTCAATAAACTAATTAAGAGCGGAGTGTATGTACTTGTCTAAAACAGCTTTATTTGATGGTGGAGGTATATCTAGTATTTACTACATAAGGTACAACTACATGTTTCGGCACTTGACAATGGCCATCTTCAGGTTGTACATGAAATACTTAGTAAGCAGCTATATGAGACAATATGTGTTTCATACAGTGGGGAGGTAGGAGTTGAGGTGGACACGAGATCTTGTATGTGTCATGGAGGTTGGGAGGTGTGGGTACATGGGGTTTCTGCTATTATATATATATACATCTGAGTTAACAGTAGTTAGGTCTATGGTATCATATTATGTGTGTTGTAGAAATTATATGTACTTATCCTATACATATACAATGTGCAATACTATACAAGAATATGGATTTTGTAGTTATATGTTCATTGATCCATTCAGGTTATTATATTTTACTGTTATACTAAATCAGGTTAAACACTCCATAATTTATCTGTTCATTTCCACAAAGTGAAACACTCCGAATAGCCAGCTGACCAAAAACTAACACTCGCGGTGCTTCAAAGGATGGTCCTACGGCCCTCCTCGAAGTTCAGCACTAATTCACATGTAGACTGTGAACCATCTGAAGCCCTACACTTAGAACATTCAGCTCTAACACACAACTCAACAAAACTAGAAGAGTAATATTAAGCCTAGCACTACAGCACTACCTTACTTTACTTTATTTTTATTTTTAGCTTGCCTATTTATCCCTATTGTTGTCCTTCAATTTTATTTTCCCTTACCCACTTTACTTTGTACTCCGACCTAGTTTAACTTTGTGGTACCGAACAGACAAATTATGGAGTGTTTAACCTGATTTAGTATAACAGTAAAATATAATAACAACTAGAATAGATTAATGAACGTATAACTATAACTACAACTACAAAATCCATATTCTTGTATAGTATTGCACATTGTATATGTATAGGATAAGTATATATATGTACATATAATTTCTACATCACACATAATATGATACCATAGACCTAACTATTATTAACTCAGATATATATATATATAATAGCAGAAACCCCATGTACCCACACCTCCCAACCTCCATGACACATACGAGATCTCGTGTCCACCTCAACTTCTACCTCCCCACTGTATGAAACACATATTGTCTCATATAGCTGCTTACTAAGTATTTCACGTACAACCTGAAGATGGCCATTGTCAAGTGCCGAAACATGTAGTTGTACCTTATGTAGTAAATACTAGATATACCTCCACCATCAAATAAAGTTGTGTTAGACAAGTACATACACTCCACTCTAATTAGAAATCTTATGTCTGGCATGGTGCAGGGAGGTGTTGACTGTGGTGGGGACTAGGGGATTGCTGTTCGTGGGAGCAACTGACAGTTTTGCTACAGTGTGCAAATGCTTTCAGGATAGGCAGTCCAACTCATTTGCCACAAAATCTTGCATATGCGCAGCTGCCACATTCCTAGCAGGGATCATCTTGGTAGTGAACTTCAGCTGTGTTAGAGATTGTGGGTTGGAAGGTCAGACGGTTCACGTGATGGTGTAGATGGTGGAGTAGCTTTGTGTAGAGTTACAGAAGGAGGAGATCCTGACTTAGCACTTCCTGTAGGCATATAGTTTTTGGTCTCACTCATTTAAAAAGATAAAGGAAATGAATAAACCACAGAATGTCTGAATGAAATGGTGGGAATGTGGTGACTGATGCAGTTTACAGTTGGTGCATTGCCTGTGCTGTGAGTTTTGTGCACCCTCAGCAGCATCACAGTGCATGGCCAGCCACGGACAATAAGGAGAGAAGAGGGTGTAAATTAAGAAGTGGCGTAATTTGGCAAGGGGCATTAAAGCTAAAAGGTATAAAATAAGTGCGCAAAATGAGGAATAGCCATATAGTATTAAAGATTAGTGTTGTATGTACTTCAGTTGTGTTCTGTGTTGTATTGGGAGAAATTTCCAACTTCTGGAGAGAGTTAAAATTTATAACACATGAAGGAATGGAAAATTAATTTTTATCTGAAGGTTTATCATCATATGAGCAGATTTTGAGGAACAAATTAATCTTATAAATGTAGGGAATGTTGTATTTATTACAGAATTTGGAAGTAGACACTATGAAATGCCCGCCTTTTAACTAACTACTGAAGCATTTTGGTTTGTCTGCTGGATACTGGAGTCATCATCAGTAAAGACCAAAATTTGATATATCACCATTTGATGTTCGATACATGATATGATGGAGTGAAACGATTTTTATATTTCTATTTACAGGTGTGAACGAATTAGAACGTTTGGAGGTGGTGGTCTCCGGCCGTTCTTGTCCAGTTGATATTCAGAAAGAGTTAGAAGAGCTGGGAACGCCTCTTGTGTCTACCACATGGATTGTGCAATGTCTTATAAATGGAAGCAAAGTTCCTACAGATAATAAAACTGCCATATAAGATGGGAAGTGTTCAGGCATGGATTGGACTGTTGCTACAAAGTCACATGGCAATAACTTTATAGACTGATAAGGTTAACTTGAACATTATGTAAACAGAAGTCATATTTGTTGACAGGCCTTGGCCAATTCTTTTTATTACGCCCTCCTGAAACAAATTAGTGTTCATTATTTGGAACACTTTTCATAGTACAGGTGTGGTTGACTGACGTTGTATAATCAAAATATTCACTTAATATGCAACTGCTGATGCAGTTGAGTGACTGTTTACAGATTTGTACTTTACATGGTAAATAAACTCCGTTCTTGAAAGTTTATCCTGTGAGTAATGTGCAAATTTCTTCCCAAATAGGTTCAGGTTTAAGACCTAGATAGTGGTGGATTTGTGGGGGACAAGTTGATGTTGGATTTTTTCTTTATGATTACTTTGTTATTAGTGAAATAAAAACAGCTGTTGATCTGATGACAGCTAAGCTTTAAGGAGAAAGTGGAAGGTTGTTAGTTGCCTACATTAACACCTCAATCTGTATTGAAAAAGTTTTGAGTTACAGTTCAGTGAGCTTCATATTGTTCTGGACTGCCTCATGTTTGTCAAAACAATATAACAGTCTAAAATTCCATAAGCCAAGATCTTCAAAGGAATTTAATTTACTGAATGCAGTACAATACTTGTGTGTGCAAACACAGATCTTTTACAAATGGTAGCAGATGTACTCTAGGAGACAATACAGCTGTGTTTGTGTTTGTGGGGGGGGGAGATAACTGCAAATTAATGGTCATAAAATACAGGAGATTACACCATAGGTAGCTTAAATATTACCTTCCCACACAGGCATTACTGGTTGATCAATTCCTCATGAAGTAAGGTTGACTCCAAAAACGTGCCTGTTCACTTGCCTGAGTTCTGCCAAGTCTATTGGTAAGTACATTTTCTTAATTACCTGGTAGATTTAAATCATATTCCTGGAGCCCTGGTGATAGGTACCCATGTTTTAATTAGCTGCTTGCATGCAGTTCTAAAGTTGAATATAATATGTTAGATACAGATGTTCTTTACAGTGACTTCATAGAATATTCAATGTGGAGACAATGATACCAGTAGTACATACTTCTACATTCCTATGTAATTCATTGGTGAAGCATTTTCTATAACCGACTTAGTGTTGGCTAAATGTAAGGCATAAAACAATGTGTGGCCAAAGAAACAACAGATACACATATGACTAGCAGATTAAAAGCAGGTCCAATAATCATTGTTGCATGTAGCTTTTAATGAAATGTTGTTACACAGCTTCTGGGCATGCCACTACAAAAGTAAGGTTACAGCCCTGCAAAATTGCAGTATAATTAAACAGCTGCATATTCTGAAATGAAAAAGAAAACATTGACACAAAGAAGGAACTTTGTTTATTTCTGTGCATGCCACTGTATGGAATCTGGCAGAGTTTGTGGTCATTTGTGTTGTGTGCCATTTGTTCATAAGCATCCTGCTTTAGAGACCAGACAGACTACAACAGTGCCTTGCTGAATCATTACTGTCATTGTCCTTTGACTTTATGGTGGCCAAAGACCTCATCCTGACTATTCATCTGACTCTCTTATGCCTTCAGTTGAGATCACTTGCCAGTTTTGGTCAACATGTGTTAATCATCCCTCCCAAATTCCACAAGCTGCCCTGACCTCACATAAATGGCAGGGCCACATTTATATTATGCCTTGAAGGTAGTATTCGGAATGAAATATGGATCTTCAGCCCAGGTCAAGTGCCTTCAGAAGTTTGTAATATTTTGGTTACATAAGTGAAGATATGATCACTGTGGTGATGCACTGGGATTAACGGACACAGAGAACCAATTGTCATGATAGACCGACAAAGAGGGTGACGTGAGATCTGGCCCCTTGCCTTGCCCTCTGCAGTTGGTAGGAGGAATCACTCTCTGAGATTGAGAAAGCAGAGGCTGTTGTTGACTGACGGACTTGAAGATGCAATTTCACGTGGTGAATGAACTGTTTGAAATGGCCCTGATAAGTCAAACCACCTGATAACTCACTACTGTACTCCCACTATTGCCATCTGTCTTTACCTTTCAACCATACCAGTCTCTGACCTATGAACCTATGGCCATACAGTGTGCAGCATTGTGGACTGACCTACTGACGTCAGGTGTTTACAGTCCCAGATATTCAGCATTGTCTAAGCCAGCAGCTCAAAGTAAAAGTGCAATGGTCATTACATTGCACAGGTTTGACTATTATTTGCCCTTCTATTTAAATAGTAATGACAATGAGAAATGTTTTCATTGAAAAGTAAGAGGTAAGGGTTCCTTATGCCATGTGTCCTTTTTTTGTTGTGACTCATTTGTAACAAAATAATGAACACTGTTTTAGGTGTAAAATGTGAGCTTATATAGGATCAGTATGCATCAAAATTAAATTTGCCTCAACTTTGGCATAGTTTTCCAAAATGTTACCATAAATTTTTACAGTAATTGCAGAAGTGAAATATGCCAATGGACCAATGCAGCCTGCACAAACACATGCATGCATGCAAAATGTTACTGATGCATGTATAAGGAAGATAGAATGATGTGGTGAGTGCGATATTACATACTGTGACTGCTGTTGAAGTCCCATTTCCATGGTCCCTTAACTATGTCTTGAAAGTTCTAGAGATTTTAATGATAAGTGTAACCCAACTGTGACTTATATGGTTGTGTTTATCACAGTATCTTGCTCCATAAGTAATCCGAAACTGTTGGTGGATCTGCTGGGCAAATACAGCGTCAAAAAGTGTCATATAATTATTTAAGTGTATTTTAAGGCATGTGTTGAGATTTCAAAATGCACACCCACACTGAAACGGTGGTGGTACTATAAACAAGAAATTCTCAACCTTCGTATTTTGTCAGAAGCATCATAGCACAAACAAATCTAATGGGTTTTATTCTAGACAAATGTGCACATTCTAATACTATAGTAATTATTTTTTAGACATCACGAACCATGCATTCGCACATTATGCCCTAAGCATTGTGTGTGCTAGGAATTCCGTACAGCTCTTTGAAGAATCTTTATCGAAACTGCTTATGATATTTATCGCTTTCAAATGCAATAAGTTATTGATATCTACATGATATTTAGACACATTGCAAAGAAATACGTTCAACACGCAGCAAGACGAGTTGTGCTTTTCCACAGACCATCTAGTATAGTGCTAGACTAACTCGCGGCGAACGTAAATACGGCGGCAGAGCCACCAAGCGGTTTGTACTCTGTAACATGCACACTCAAAGATATTTAATTTGATGTGTACGTACATCATGTGGGTATGCGTACACTGCTAGTCTACTGTAACAGTTTATTCGGAAGAATTTTCAAGTGTAGTGAAGTGCTGTTCGATTTTGTTGCATCCAACTTCGCCCTTATGGATACAGCATGATCTCCAACACGTGGAGGAATACACGGTGATATCATCCAGAAAAGGATAACGCTTATTTCTGTTGTTAACGTGAGTACACGAAAGTTTTCGTCACTAAACTATACCCGGACCCAACAGACCCATTTGTTTATAACCTGTACACGTGTCTGAAACTTGCGAGATTTGAGGCTCTCGCATTTATGTTGCTAAAGATTCAAGTCTTCTAGGATGTAGAGCCGTATCGCCAGGTAAACAGCTGGCACTGCTTTCTTTCGAAATGCTGGTAACTGCTAGTCTATAAGGCAGACCATCCCAAAAGACTTGAAGCTTCGTGTCAGAAATGGTGTGAGTTGTCAGTTTCATCTGCGTGACATCGTCTGTGCATGACATTTTGTATGTATGAATACTCAGGTTGAACTGGATGACAGTAAACTTAATTGACAGTATACGTACAGGGCTGTCTCGGACGTTTCTGAAGTTCGAAAATCTTAACAGATCTTACGTATCCGAAAAATTCTATACATAGACTCATATCCTATACGTAATACCTGAAACGAATATACATTTTTTTCAGTAACTGTTGAGAATGATTATAAATTACCAACTATACAGATACAAACAAATCAATTTTAGGCACGTTCGCAAAATTGCTAAAAGCAGCTATTAGCTTCGTCATATCTGCCTGCCCGTTCGACCGCATACAACAACTCGGCTTCCATTGGAAGGATTTTCTTGAGATTTTGTATTTCAGTTTATTTTCGAAAATCTGTAGGAAATTGAAGCTTGGTCGAAATCTGACAAGAAAAATGTCTACTTTGCATGCAGACTTTATACATTCTTGATCCTATCTCGTTCAGTTCTTTCTAGAATGAGAAATATTTCAGACAGAAGTTGTAGAGTAAACAGAACGCACATTTTGTGTTCAGTGACGTTATTTTTATTTTTTCTACAATCATGTCTATGAGGCGATGGGGCAGAATATGATAGAGCCGGGCAGGCCAAAGATGACAATATAATGTGGCGCACGCGCCCTGCATGCCGGATCACTAATGCTATAGACCCCCTCTAAGTGCGTAACACTTGTTGCTTTTCCACGGGAACGATGCCTTGGCGAACGTAAGACTTGTAACTACACTTTATGTTACATTCAAGTAATGTAGTAATTGGAGCAATTATTTCTAATAGTCCTTTTTCTCATTTGGCGAGTTTAAATTCCGTTGTTTATGTGGCCGTCCCTTTTACATGCATCGGAGCTTGGTATCCAACTTATGTAGTCCTTTTCATTTCTCAACTTGGCTTTCATGCTTCTAGTAGTTGCTTCATCATTGTCAGGTACGTGTAGGATGTCTTTATCAGCTGCAAACAACATTTGAATATTCAGAAAGTTATCGATGTTGGGGTATTTTGTGTGGTGTTCGAAATCGATTAATATAAAAATGAATTCAAATGTAGATGTTTCATTAATTTATCGATTGATCGTTGTATTTAGTTACAAAAAGTGGCATACGAACTAAGTTAACTTTTAGTCTCCTCACGTCCATATTATTAGTTACGATGTGATACGTGTAATTGTACAGTATTCAAGAGTGGTATAATTTCAAAATCGCAGCTGTACAGCTTTTCGCCCAATTTACTAAGGTTTTTTCGCTAGTAACGTCTGAGGATATCTTTAACACATTTTAAATAAGTAATTGGTGTTTTTAAAACTTAAGTTGTATCAGATAATAACTACACCAATGATATATATATATATATATATATATATGTATATACAGGGAGAGAAGGAGTCAAAGGTGCATTTTGTAAAATCATATAATACAGTATTAATATAAAATTGTAATTTCCCTTGTTAAGTCATTAATAATTATGGTCAGTAGCTGAGCGAAAATTTTGACTCTTCAGGCAAAGGAGCGTTAGTAATGAACGGATGTATCTTGTAAAAGTTGTAATTGGAATATGTGTTGTATTCAGATTTGGAGCCTATGATTTTCTGTGTTTGTGGTGGTCATTGATTACGGTGCCAAATTAATTTAGTCGTTTTCGTCTTAACCGGCCTAAATTCAATACACAGCTAATCGATCTAATTTTCATTATGGAAATATATGCTAAAACGTGGACCTTCAGGATGAGCGAGCAAACATATTTCTGACAAAGATGATTAGAAATAGATAAATGATCTTTAGCAGGCCCTCATTATTTCCACAACACATCTCATTTCCTTTGTGTAGCTCTCCGATTTAATGCTGTTTTATGTTCTAGATTAAAGTTAAAATGAAGTTACGACATTCTGTCGTTAGAAAGTATTATTTATTAACAGTCGTCTGAGATGAGAAATTGGAGTTTCTCCGTATCCCAGAAGACTGGAATTTCAGCCACCCAAGATATTAGACTTGGAATCACTTCTCATTCTATGTAAGATCCACGTTAACGTACAACGAACGGATATTCGGGCATATGGAAAGAACCTTACTTCTGCGAACAGCGGCATAGATAGCGAACCGAACGGCCCCGTTCTGAGGGCAACAGGTTTCTGTCCTCGCATGATGATCATCTGCACACGTCGCTTCTCGTCCGGCAACATTTCGTACCATGCACACTCGTACGCTGCGGTGCACACCCCTTCACTCTGGAATCGTGTCATCAACATGTTTCAGAACCAGCTAATTTACCAAAAAGTCAGATCGTGCGATATAAACACCCTAATACGTTGTCTCACATTAAATATGAAGAAACGGTATAACTTTATGGAGCAGAGTCCTTCTTGAGAAGCTTGTCAAGCAATTCGCGGCATTTTATGGAAGCCGGAAGTTCATTACCGAATTCACAACAGCCCACCACCTGTCCCTGTCCTGAGCCAAATCAATCCAGTCCATGTCTCTCTATCACACTTCTTGACGACCCATTTTAATATTATTCTCCCATCTTCGCCCAGCTCTTCCAGGTTATCTCTTTTCTTCAGATTTTCCCACCAAATTTCGGTATGTACTTATTCTGTCCCCTGTACGTGCCAAATGCCCAGCCCATGTTTTCTGTTGTGATTTGATGACACGAATAGTATTGTAAGAGGACGAATAAATGTTATAAATGTAAATAGGTATTTTAGATTGTAACATTGTGTTCTTAGCTAGGTACAGTCAGTGATAAAGAATCATACCTCTGTAATGAGACTGGAACCGAACCAGCAGAAAAGCCCCAGTTCAGACACAGCAGTGACTAGGTGTGTCAGCATTTGTAAGAACTTCATGTTAAGAGGCATCTGTATGAAGTAGAACACAATACGTCAACTGAGCTGTTGTTCAATAAATCTCACGTGTCTTCAAACACGGAATCTGGTTTGTAAGCAGAGTACTACATAAACAATTAAAATGTGCTACTCATTCTAATGACTCATGCATTCATGGAAACGTTCCAAATTTAAAAGTGTTCTACGAGAAACTTACCGTAATCAGTTGAAACCCCAGCATACACATGATGAGTGAAGCAGTCAGGAACTCCATGAACATCAGCGGGCTCAATATTGCATTCAGGTCGTTAGCGTTCCTAAGGATACATTAGTTTCAGTTACACGCTGCAGTTCATCATTCTTATTTTTTTAATACTAACCTATGTTCACTGTGAATTTCGGGTACGAATAAATTCTGTGACTATTTTGTGGATTGATGAGTTGAAGAGTTTTATTGCTTAAAATATCTCCCCCAAGTGGTGAGAATTTAAATTCCCCTTCCTGCCAGTCTTCAGTGCAAGTTTGTGGGTCAAGAATTTGGGAGGCTCACAAACCAGATTTGAAAAAGTATTATTGGTGAGAAAGAGAAACATTTCGGTGGAATAAATGCAGAAAATCTGGCACATGATTCTATGCATCATAACTTTTATGAGACTTGTAAGAGTTTCATGGCAAGCATATGACACATCTCGGAGATTAGAGGAAATATAGAAAAGTCTATCTAGACGGTATGAATTGTCTTTTGCACTGAGAATGAATGTTCGTTTCAATACAGTTCCCGCCGCTGCCAGTGGTTACAGGGGTGTTTCAGGATAAGTATGCCTTATTTCGGGAGGACGTTTCTTAAGTTAAATGACATCAATATAACGAAAAGTAACTGTATCTGAATTTGAACTGTTACGGAAGTATTGATGCGAATAAAATGTGGTCTTCCTGCGGTTCCATGTAATGTACCTGTTTAGTATGATATCGTATCCTTACGCTGCACAGGCCCTTCCTGAGCCGACAGCGAAGCCAAGCTCTGAGGCTGTGTGTTGCTTAGTAAATTTCTTGGAAACCTAAGTGCGATTTTTATGATACTAATGCGTTATTTTCTTAATTAATCAATGTATCTGCGTCCCTGAAGTGTTAATTAGTTGTTAAATGAAGTTGTTAACATTACAGGAACTACAAATTTCTCCTAGTTTTACTGTGTATTTGGCAATCGATAAATATGAAACTACTTTCATTTAATAAAACTTCTCTCGCCATTATCTCCGTAACCATTCAAATTCGGTTATAGGTATTTTTGGTTATATCGAACTTTCTCCCGAAATGTGGCAGATCCCCCTGGAATACCCACTATATAATGTAAAACTCGTATTTTGCTAGCTAATAAGAGGAGTGTAGTTATTTTAAAGCAGGGGGAGACAAATCAAATTTCTGATGGTTTAGATGTGTATCTTAGATGGGAAGGTAAAGAAAGGTCTGCAATTTAAACTATGTAATTATGATTGCAACTATTTAGCTTATCTTAAAGCAAGAAACGTCTGCAAAAGTTTGGCCTAGAAACATCTTGTTAATCGATCAGTATTTATTCTGAAAGAGGGGCGGTTTAATTGCGTTTTCTTGTGTAGATTGTTTTGTTACGATGTCAGTATCTCAGGCTATAGAGTCCTATGTTAGAGTTAATCGTGAATGTTGAATTGGTAGGAAGCGATCGTAGCCTGATCGAGTTACTGCCCGGTATTTGACTGGAAGAGGAAAAATATCAGTCAGGATACGGATGACCCGACGGATTTTTCAAACTGGGCTATCCTTGATGCAAAATTGGATCGGTATGCCTCTACTAAGCCGTTAGGCGTTAAATAGTATTAAAACGAAATGTGTGGAACAAATTTATGGTACCTTGAAAGGTACTGGAATGGCGTAGGATGGAGACCAATGGCATGCTTTTTTTGCCAACGATATGAAACCTTCTGCAGGGTTTGCTTATTTATTTACTTTTATGGTTGATCACTGTCTTAGTGAGTTTCATTATATCTTTACGACGAAATGCGAACTAGAAACTCGAAGTAATAAGTTCAGGTCGCATTTATAATTACTTTTCAGCATTTTTTTCTATGGCTCTGTCAGTTCACATTTTCCAGTAATCGCGAGTCGGTTGTTGTGAAGCTTATTGCTTCAACATGTGTCACTTTCTAATGATCACTGTTTTCATACAGCTTCGTAGGCTGTATGAATGTAGCCAAAAATATTTTGTATAAGTGTCGGAGTTAAAAAATGTGAACGACTCCAAGAAATCGAATTGAAATTTGAAATTGTTTGCAGAAAAATTGTATCGGGGAGACTTTTTCACCAAGAACAAATAACACCCGTTCTTGTTTGCCCCTCTGCATATAAATGAGACTAATGTACAAAGCATAATTGTGTTATGTTGAGTATGTATATTATATTTGGTATTCGCTCCATGCGAAAGGACGTTGTTCTGAGAGTTCAGATTGTGCTGATCAGGGTAGAGGTAAGAATAGAGTTTCTCCAAAGCTTTGGTAACCACCTGTGATGTTACACGTTGTCTTCAACAAGAGAACGTACACTTCAATTTTTACCCTCATGGAAACTTCAAAAGTCTAATGACATTATAGCTTGCAGAACTGAAGGCAGGAGGCTTATCTAGACCTAAGATGCTGGAAGTGATACGAGAATGGAGAAAATAGTACAATAAGGAGCTTCGGGATTTTTGCTGTTCGCAGAATGTTGTTAAAGTGTTCAACGAAGAAGAATGAAATTGATGAGACATAAATGCAAACGTGTATGAGTAATGACAAATGCTTACAGATTTTTCGTCCAAAAAAAAAACTTGTAGGAAAGAGACAACTTGGGACACATAAGCGGAGATGAGAGAAAAATGTTATTGACATTAAGCAGAAATATGATATGAAATTGTAAAACGAATTTATATGACTAAGTATATGGGGTAGTAGTGGGGCTGTTGTTAATAGCTCCATGAATATTGTACTATATAAAAGGGATTTGACCATTCGAATGGCTGTTAGCTACGCAAGAAGAAACGTGCCTTCATGGAGTTACAGTAGTTAATACCAGTACTACTTACTCAAGTATGTGCTGATGGTACTTAATGCATTCCTTCATATAACTTGATGCTTTAAGTCCTTCATCTTTGTTGAGGTAGAGTGCGTCGTCTTCACTGCGCCGCTCTGAAACTGTGTGTTGTATTTTGCTGTCCTTAGCAGTCGTTCCCACCACTGCTCCAGAAGTGCTTCTGTTGTCCGTAGAATCCTTTATTTGGTCTCGTACATTCTTCTTGGCATTTCTCAGGGATGAGCTGAGGAGTTGAAACTGGGATGTCGTATAAAGGATAAGAACAAAGTAGAAGGCATTTAAGCTGCCAATAACAAAGCAGCCTTCTGAAAATGTCGACGAAACTTGGAACAAATAGGTTAATATATTGTACGGATATACCGTTGGGTCTACAGGGAACCATGCCTTCCATATGAGAAGGTTATACCCTCTTTGAATGGTCGAATTCACTTGTCTCGACGTTAGAACAAGTGTCGGCGGTGTCAGGATCATAATGCATGTAGCCGTACACACGGTACTACAGTAGAGAAATGTGGTTGTCTTGGCCAGGTACATTGCATTTCTAATAATGGATTTCGCTTCGTCGTTGAAATTGTTTCCATATATGTAAAAAATTTTTTCCAAGTTAATCGTAAGTTTTGTCATTTTTTCCCTTTGCAACAAAACAGGAATTAATTTGGCTCCGTGAAGAAACTGGGCGATACATACCAACAGACACTCACTGAATTCTGCGAAGCTCTCATCGGCCAGTATTGCATACAGGTAACTAGAAATATTGAAACATATGTGGATAAGGAGGATAGTCATCTGATAACAGCGGTACAATAGGACTTTGAAAGTGTTTCCCTTCATGTCTCGCCACCATATTCCTCCAATTTGCAGTAACCTGAGATTTAATGTTAAAACTTTCTGGGGGTCAAATTCATCGACTGCCATTTTCTTCTTGGAGTTCCTTGTCTGTCACTGAGTTTTAAAATGAGACCTGGAAGGCTGTGTGTCTGTGTAGCACACATCCAAGGGTTGAAATCAATAATTTAAAAACAGCTTTATTTTAGCCTTGTTACTTGCTTCTTATTTACTCAACCCAACGTTAGGTGTACTAAGAAATGATTGTTGCGCTTGCTTGTTTGCTGGTAATTTGGCATATCCTGATTTTTAAAGATTTATTGCTGTTCTACTGCTGCATTATTCCCATTTCATGTCGCCAATTGCAGTTGATGCTATGCCACTTAGAAACAGGCTGTTTTATGTTTCTCACGCATCACGTGGCCCTAATATGTAGCCCCTGTTAGATACATCACTGCTGAAACACACGTGAAATAATGCATCCAAATTTGAAGTGCCGTTTTAAAATCGTGCTTTAACGAATGAACAGATATAATGATTAATATTCCAACCACATTCTTTTTCCTTCTTTCTTAGTTTGGCCCCTTATACGCACTCATTGTAGGTGCAGATAATTATTGTCGCGTCTGATCACACTCAGTGACACACACACACACACACACACACACACACACACGGTAGGACTTCTCTGGACGAAGGATCGGTCCGTCGCAGAAGTCTGTACCTGTTAAACACACATTCCATATAGACAGACACCCATAACCCCGGCAGGATTGTAACCCCTAATCCCAGCATGCGTGCTGCCGCAGACACGCGCCCTATAGACAGCGTGGCCACTGGGATCGGCCATGTTTTATCAGACGCAGAATTACGTTGAAGAGATGTGCTGGTGACGATATACCAGTACTGTGAACCGTGAAGCAGGGGACGTGGCAGGTTGTCAAGTACCATCGTTCGTCTGGAGGAGGTGAGGAATATCACGCACGCCCTCAGTTGAGATTCAAGATTCTTATTTTCACTTTAAAAGTGAGAGTGGGCCTACGGGGGGGTTTGAGTTTGAGGACATTTTTATTGGAAATCGGTATAAATTGTGTCATGAAGTAATGTTACCAATTTTGGAAATCTGCTTCTGTGTAAACTAAATTATTTCTAAGGTGCCGTGTTCGTAGCTGTCGTTATTCGGTTGAAATGTGTGCCAGTACAATGCATGTGTATGCGAGAAATTTGTGCAAATTTTTTTCGGATTATTTGAAGGAAGAAACCGTTTTGAAGGAGCTGGCACTGAAAGTTTATGCATTTCATATATTTGAGGATTGATATTTATGTACATTTATTTTAGTTAATGAAACTACTGTATTTTGTTGTAGTCGAATTCAAAATATCGACTGACAAATGGCTCACGGTAAAGACCACTGTTGTTGCAATATTTAACGAGGCATATCTTACACTCATTTCTTTATCGTTTCGATGTCATCAATTTTTTAGACCAGAGATGGGGCATATGTTTATTTGGAGCCCGGTTGGGGTCTTGTGGATATGGCGATGGCCGGAAGCCCTCGATAAGTACATTATACATTTGGGAAATTTCTAAATAGCCAAGAGTTATTTTCTATGGCCAAGAAAGATTTACACCAAGACCTAAAATAAAAATTTAATGTTGGTAACAAATTTGGACACTGATTTTTATCTCCAGTTTGGATTGTACCCATCTTGGTTTCTTCTTGTAGGAAACTAAGGTAATAATTAATTATTCCGGTTACCCAAACTTCTCTTCCATAAATTCGCCAATCCCTTTTTATTGCATTCCTTTCTTTGTAGCATGTATGAGAAATGGAATGTGATACTATATTCTGTTATATGTCTGGAAAACCGCATAAGCTGGACTATATTTTTTCACGGACCATAGTTTTCAGACCTTTTCTGTAAATTTGAAACTATCAGATAATTATAAATATCAGGTTGTTCATTTATAAAGCCCACTTGCAGACTGAAGTATAAACGTAATGATAAACGCAGTTTATAAAAATGGCGGCACATTATATAAAATTTCCTACAGTTGGTTCCATTTCTTAAGCAGCTTAACTTGGCCAGAAAATGCCAACAGTCACAATAGGGGGTTGTGGGCTGTCTAATTGGGAATCCTTCAGTTGTCTTCCTGGTGGGTGTTGTAAAACTTTGTGTTCCGGCAGTGAGAGCTGTGTAGTATTGTCAAATTTATCGTTTTAGCCAAAAATGCGTGGTACAAGAAAACCTGAACATTTGTTAACATTTGTGATTTCGGCTCTGTGACCCTACTGGAACTTGCGGAAAAGCAGACTACTACATTTGGCCCACACCACACCGCCCACCCTGTTCCGTTGCATGATTCTGATTGGTTTTCGCCAAAGCTTCAGAAGAAAAGAAACAGGGTATATTAGAAGGAAACACTAATATTAATGTTTTTCTTATCTGAAAAGTTGTCTACTTAGTAAACGTTCACTGCTGTTCCCAAGTGGAAGATGCTACGTAATTCACGATTTGATTCACCCAACTTGGGTGTTAGAGAGTAATGAGGTTTGATTACGTGTTGTGGATTCAATACAAAAGGAAGAGTAATAGCACAGACTGTACATTTTATCGTGTCCCTCATTACATATGTCGTGGGAACTTTACTAAATCGGAAGCCTGCATCCATCAAGAATTAGAATAATTTTTTATCTTAGAGTTCGGCACAAAAGAAACTCGTAGCCCGTGCTTCCTGTGCAATGGAGATCCCGTAACATCTGCCATGCAAGGACACGTTAAAATAGACATACTGTATTAGGCCACACCCTTTTTTCCGTGCGGTCAATTAACTGTTTAAAGCATTAAATTAATCATTTGAAATTAACTCCCTACCTCAGAAAAAACGCACTCCGTTTCCATTACAAAAACCATTTCGGTAAAGTTGTTTAGGAATTATTTATTCTGATGGCCATGCACATAAGAACATACACCTTGGGCTACATACATAGTTCTGTTTAGTACTGGGGCAAGTGGAATGCATACGTATAGTAAGGAGTGTACGTTAATTCAATGTGTAACACAATGATGACGCCTCGTATCTCTTCATACCCCTCCCGTATAACGTGAGGCCTTTCTTCTTTTTTTCAGTCTCAGCAGACAAGTGCCGAGATTAAATACTGTCACTTCCTTACGTATCCCTTCCAGGCTTCGTGCCAAATCTCAGTGGATCCCAATTACGCTTTCGCAGTATAATCGTATAAAGTGGTCCTTCTCCGGCCTGTCGTGGCGGGTGTCCGGTTTCGATCCCAAACCTATCCACGAGGGATTTCTTTTGAGCAAAGTCACACTGGAAATGTTTTTGATTACTTCGTCCTCCCTTGTCGGTATCATTGCACGAAGCTGATCGCCGTGGCCTCGCGGTCTAAGGCGTAGCTCTGCGATCGCTTGATTGCAGGGATCGCGGGTTCAAATCCATCTGAGATCATGGATGTTAGTCTGCTGTGTACCTTATTTGTTGTATAGGTAGCGGCCTCTGCGATGGACTGATCACGCGTTCAGAGGAGTCCTACTGTTTGTGTGTGTGTGTGTGTGTCGAATTTTGTGACCTCAACAATGAGGCGGTCTGGGGCCGAGCTGGGTTGTTGCGCAACAAAAAAGAAAATTAGTCCATCCATACCTCTTAATAGTACTCCATTTATCAACCATCAGCGACGTACCTCTTATGATATTAGAAACCAACAGCGTCGTTAAACAATGCACCTGCGTTTGTGTATGTGTGTATGTGTGAGAGAGATCTTTCGCAAGCGTAATTTGCCAACCCCGTGACATGAAAAATCTTTCTAATTGCAGACTTCACAAGTTTCTTTTCTTCTGGATAATTCCCGATGCTAATTAGTAGGCCTAACTTAATTGCTTAAATTCATATCCGCAACGTAAGAATACAGTTGGTAATCTCTCAACGCCAGCATAAGGCCAGATGAACGTAGGCCTGAGTTTTGTGCAGGCGCCATTTTGTAACTAGTAGCCACAAAATTATATCCGGCGAAGTTATATTTTATAAATATCTTAGACGGTTGGCATCGAGTGACATTATTTATGAATTATGCAATTCAAAACTTTGAATTTCGTCCACATTCAAGAATGAGATTATGAATTATGCATTGGAAATTGTATAAAAGTTAGTAATCGTGGTCGAATATAAACCACAGTCCTTATAAGAACGAAATAAAACTGCAGAAACCGACATTAGTAATGACATTTTTCCTTTCGGATACCTGACGACGGGATCACATAAGTACAAAACAGGTGCATCAACCACTTGGCTTTTTTTGTTTGGTTTCTTTACGTCAATTTTGCTACCAACACACACACACACACACTATATATATATATATATAT